>ERZ795060.583-NODE-583-length-49213-cov-7.631128_pt1 | contig 49213 bp, 38 predicted proteins | sample MGYA00375144_ERZ795060 | MGnify/ENA primary metagenome ERZ795060 (study PRJEB30189, sample SAMN05720157) | activated sludge metagenome | isolation source: anaerobic digester from wastewater treatment plant | place: Japan | collected 2015-05-15 ... | reverse complement strand
TCGTTGAAAAAACGGTTGTGCCCACAAGAGGTTTTCCTTCGGGCTTGTATTTAATAAAACTGGGGAATAAAGAATTGTATGAAATAAGAAAAATAATTAAAAAATAGTTCATCTCTAACCCATACAGGCTGGCACTTTGCGGGGAAAGCCACTATCAACAGAGCAAAATCGGCAATGAGCCAGCCTGTTTTCTTAACAATTGCCGACATAGAAAAAGCTCTTAGCCTAAAACAAAGCATATACCATATACTACCAAAAGAATTGCTGATGTGCTTTCAATACGGTATCATGTTTTCTATCTGCAAATTACGATATCCCATTTTAGAAACATTTTATATTTCGAATCGGATAAAAAATTATTTTAAAAAAAGTTTGTAAAAACAAAATACTCCCTTATCTTTGCACCGCTTTTGCATCGCAGGGGCGATTAGCTCAGTTGGTTCAGAGCACCTGCCTTACAAGCAGGGGGTCGTAGGTTCGACTCCTACATCGCCCACTCAAATTTTATCCTACCTTGTTTTTCTTTCCATTTTATATGCTTAGTCGGTAATTTATTTCATACGTTTTACATGCATAAGCTTCAGGGTTTTATTTTATCCGAAGTAACGGTTTTATTTACACAAAAACATTAGTGACGGGAAATTTTACAATTTATGCGTTTACCTTGGCCTTTTCTTGATGTAATCCCTCGCTACCATTTACATTGGTGGCTATATCCTTGTAAATAAAAAGCCGTTATTTAAAATTGCAACCTGTTGATTTTATTGACAAGCAAGCTATGCCATCTGATTAATATCATGGTAAATGCCTTATTCCGATTTTGGAGGTTTGATAAAATAGCGGGCATATACTCCAAATACTATGAGAATAACATAAACAAAAGCCCCTATCATAATTGACTGATAATCTGCATTTTTATTGAATAGAAAATACAGGGGTATGCCAATAAGCAGTAAAATAATGATTGTGTTGATTGTTCTCATGGTAAAGGTAAATTATGGGTAAAATATACAATTTTTAAACAAATGTATTCCTATTATAGCTGCCTCGCTCCTTCTCCAACTACCTTGAAAAGATTTATATTTTTTTGAAGCAATTTGTTTTTATATGTTTGATATTGAGATATTTAAATATTGTATAGAGAAAAATCGTCTATATTTCATCTTAACATGTGGTATAACGCCTGGGTGATGTATTTACTTTGAGCATGCGAAACTGATTTTTCAACAATAATCTTTTAAAAAAATGTGATATGAAAAAACTACTACAGCGTTTACCACTACTAGCCTTCGTGCTACTTGCGTATAGCTGTGAGGAACAGGAAGATGGGAGTTACGTTCCTCCAATTACGCGCTATGAGTTAATTCATGGTACCTGGAAGCTTCAGGCTATCAAGATGTCGGATGAGTTGGCCAAGGCCAATAAGACAAAGCCCGACGAAATTACGCTGACAAAAGAATTTAATTTTACTTCTTTTGTTATTGCCCTAAATGCCGATTCGTTGTCGGGCGAGATTAAGCCCACAACTTTTGAAGTAACGGGCAATGCACCTGCTTTATTTGCCACCAGTGGCTACTGGGATATGGATACACCTTATGCCCGAGCCGATGGAAAACCTTCTAAAATTCTACTATTTGCCGATGAAGCCAAAACACAATTGCTCGACGAATTGGAATTGACAACCGTTCCAGGGAAAGATGTGGTATTGGAATTTCGGCTGGTACGTTACACCGAAGGTAATCCCTACCTTTCATACACCTATAGATTAAGACCGCAGTCAAAATAACATAAAACATGGAAGCAATGAAACGATTCATATTATATACCCTACTAATATTGGGTTCTGCCCTATATGCGCAGAAACCTATTGCCGAAATATGGACACAGCCGGCATTTTTCCGTCCCGATGATACCGTAGCTTTTTATTTTGATCTTACCGGTACCGACCTCGAGGGGACAACGGAGGATGTATACATGTGGAGTTGGTATCCTACCGAACCCGATGCAGGTAACTGGAATAACTCTTCCGACTTTGCCAAATTGATTCATGTGGAAGGTAATATCTGGAAGTTTGTTATTGTTCCAACGCAGTACTACGGTGTTCCTGCCGACCAGATTACGGCTTTTTATGGTTTACTGAAAAATAAAAATGGTACCAAGCAAACCGATGCATTTGCACCCGATAAAGGAAATACCATTTTTGTTCCCAGCGATGCCGTTATTAAAGGTTCGGCACGCATCGATTATTTTCCTAAAGAATGGAAAGCCGATCGTCCGCTTTCGATATTGGTCAATACCAATAATACCTGGTCCGATTGTGAAACCTCTGCAGTGCAAGGTAAACTGGCTACTGCTACCAACGTCCATATTCATGCTGGAATAAACAATTGGGCTGTTGTCGTAGAAAATAATCCTACAAATGCTGCAAAAACTGCATTGACCGATCTGGGTGGAGGAATATGGCGAATCGACTTCATCCCCAAAGATTATTTCAATAGTGGCAATACTAAGATTAATAGTATCCATGCCGTATTTGCCAATCTCGACTGGAGTTTGATGGGTAAGGATGCCAATTGTGCCGATTTTTACATTGCCGCACCCGAGGAACCAGAAGTGATCCCACCAGTTTTTACCATTTTCCCACAGAAATTCAGTAAAAAGGATATCATTTATCTATCGCGAGAAAATAATGAAGCTGGCGTTACAGGATTGACCTATACCATTACTGCAGCCGGGGTTTCCGATTTAACCGGGAGCTTCAAAGGAACTACTGCAAAGTTTGAGGCATTTATCGACCTTGCCACCTGGCTGAAGTCGGTTCAAACCGTTAGCAAAATTCATCTTCTGGTTAAGGACAACAAAAACAATGTAATTGTTGATTCCGATATTAACCTGGTTCAGTAAGTGTTTTATTAATTCATTAAAAATCGAACACAATGAGCATGAAAAATATAAAAATATATAGCCTGTCGAAATATTTTATCGGCTTGCTATTGCTAACTTTTGTATGTGTACAAGGATGGAGCCAGGGCGGTAATATTACCGCTCGAGGTACAGTGGTCGATACCACGGGTTTGCCACTGGCTGGAGTTACAGTGGTAGTAAGTGGTACCAATAAGGCTACCCTTACCGATGGTAATGGTAACTTTGCAATTGATTGCCCTGCAAATAGCACAATAAAATTTTCCTATCTTGGCTATAAAACGCTTGAACTGACTGCCGATGCCTCGATGCGAGTCGTAATGACCGAGGAAAAAATCAATCTCGATGAGGTGGTCGTTGTGGGCATTGGATATGGTACCATGCGCAAAAAGGACCTCACGGGTTCCATCAGTTCGGTATCGTCCGACAAATTTACTAAGGGGGTCATTACAACTTCCGAACAGTTGATTCAGGGTAAAATGGCTGGTGTTACGGTAATGCGCACCAGTGGTGACCCCTCGGTGGGGGCTTCGGTAAGGTTGCGTGGAGGAACTTCGCTCACAGCGGGTAATAGTCCACTTTACGTGATCGATGGAGTACCGGGTGCCGATATCAATACTATTTCGCCCAGCGATATCGAATCTATCGATGTATTGAAAGATGCCTCAGCTGCAGCCATTTATGGTTCGCGCGGTGCGAATGGGGTAATTATCGTAACTACCAAAAAGGCTAAGGCTGGTCAGGCAAAAACGGAATATAGTACCTATGCTGCTGTATCCCAGTCGGCCAAAAATTACGATATGCTCTCGGCTAACCAGTGGCGCGAATACGTTCGAAACAACCATGTTGTGGGTGCTGTTGATTATGGTGCCAATACCGATTGGCAAAAGGCTATTCAGCGTACGGCCTATACTCAGTACCACAATCTGTCAATGGATGGTTCGGCCAATAACCTCTCGTATCATGCTTCGCTTAATTACCTTGATAATCAGGGGATTGTTATCGAAAATTATCTGAAACGCCTGGGGGGTAGCATTACCATCAACCACAAGGCACTCAACGATAAGTTGAACCTCGATTTCAGCCTTAGTAGTAATTTCGATAAATACCGTCCTACCGATGCTTTCGTTTTTCAACGTACCCTTAATCTCAACCCCACAATCCCGGTTTATAACCCCGACGGAAGTTTTACCGAAATAGAGGGATTGAACTACGAAAATCCTGTTGCCTACATTAAAAATCGTTCGCAGGAAGAGACACGTAATCGTTTTCTGGGATATATCAAGGCAGATCTTGAGCTATTCCAGGGTATGCATTGGGTAACAAATGTATCTTACAATCTTGGCAAACACGATTATAGCTTCTATGTCAATTCGCTCGACCGCATCGAGGGGGCTTCTGTAAAGGGAAGGGGACAAAAAGCTACCGACGAATACTCGAATCAGCAACTCGAAAGTTATCTGACCTACGATAATACTTTTGGCGATCATACTATTGGCTTGATGGGAGGATACTCTTACCTTTATAACATGTATCAGGGTTTTGGCGCAGTTCGTCGTGGCTTTTCAACCGATTTGTTCCTGTACAATAACCTGGCAGCCGGTCTCGACTATCGTCAGGGCGATGTATATTCCTACAAGGGCGACGCAAAGCTGATTTCATTCTTTGGACGTTTCAATTATAATTATCAAAGCAAATATTACCTAACGGCTACCCTACGTAGGGATGGCTCGTCGAAGTTTGGCAAAAACAATAAATGGGGTGTTTTCCCTTCGGCTTCGGCCTCGTGGCGCATTTCTGCCGAAAAATTCATGGAGCCCCTTCGCAATGTATTGACAAATCTTAAATTGCGTGTGGGTTATGGTGTGACGGGTAACCAGGAAGGTATCCCCAGCTACAAGTCTATCATGCTTTTGGGACAATCGTCGGAGGATCCGCAGGGGTATACCTATTTCTCTTTCGACGGTACTACAGGTAAATGGCTCACGGCATACGGTATTATTCAAAATGCTAACCCCGATCTTAAGTGGGAGCAAACGGCTCAAACCAATATTGGTTTAGACGTTTCGTTATATAACCGTATCAATATCACCCTCGATTATTATCGTAAATATACTTCCGACTTGTTGTTTACCTATGCTGTTCCTCAACCCCCCTACCTGTATGGCAAAATGCTGGCCAACGTGGGTAACCTTTCGAACAATGGGTTGGAAATAACGGTCAATGCAGCTATTATTCAACGGAAAGATTTTAGCTGGAATGTGGATGTCAACTTTGCAACTAACACGCAGAAGATTGATAAATTGTCGAACCAGCTATATACCACCGATGCTGTTCCTGCGGGATTGCTAACTGGAATACGTGGTATGTCGGGGGTACAGGCTCAACTCATTAAGGAAGGCTATGTCGCTGGTACATTCTACGGACTGGTGTGCGATAGCATAAGCTCGTCGGGCAAATATGTATATCACGATTTTGACGGCGATGGAAAAATTACAGATAAGGATAAAACCGTCATTGGCGATGTACAGCCCGATTATACTGCTGGTTTAAGCATGTCATTTACCTATAAGCAATTCGATTTAGGATTTTCGTTTTATGGTATTTTCGGCCAGGACCTCTTAAATGCATCGTACATGAGTGCTATGGATGATGCTCGCCTGCCAACCTACAACGTCCCCGATGCAGCTTTAACCGATAAATTAAAAGCGCCAGCCGACTATTCGAGCTACTGGATTGAAGATGGTTCGTTTGTGCGACTGCAAAATGTTACACTTGGATATACCTTACCACTGAAAGTGAATAGCTGGGTGAAACGGGCTCGTGTATATGTCAATGCCGAAAATCTGTTTGTGATAACCAAATATTCGGGTCTCGACCCAGAAATTAATCTCGATGGTCTTGATTTTCCTGGTATTGAAGTGTTTAACGCATACCCCAAACCCCGTACCTATTCGGTGGGTCTAAGTGTTACCTTTTAATGGGTTGAGTAAATCTGAAATTTAAAACATAAAAATTTTACTGATATGCAAAACAAAAACAATATAAAATCGATCGGCACCAGAAGAGGTTGTACCTCAGGTCAGTGGAATCGCACCTGGGTGCAGGTATTATCTTTGCCCATAATTACACTTGCCTTGCTATTTGCCGGAAGTGGCTGTACCGATCTGGATGAAACTATCTACGATAAGCTCACGCCCGACCAGTATGGTCAGACCGAGGCTGAGATTGAAACCATTGTAGGACGTGCCTATGCTACGCTACGTGGCTACCGCAATGAGGAAGGTCCCCATTTTCCCACAGAATTCGTTTGGTTCCTCAACGAAGTGGCATCCGACGAAGCTACCATACCCACCCGTGGTACCGACTGGTACGATAAGGGGGTTTATCAGGAGATACAGCGTCATAAAGTTAAACCCAGCAACGACGTGGTACTGAAAACATGGGAATATCTCTACTCTGGTGTGGCTGCCGTTAATGGAATCATTTATATGGTCGATAATTCGCAGTTGTCCGATGCAGCGAAGGCTAAAGTTAAGGCCGAGCTGCGCGGTTTACGTGCCTTTTACTATTACCGACTCATGGACTTCTTTGGTAACGTTCCGCTTCAAACCGACTATACCGACACATCGCTTAAAACCAACACGCCACGTGCCGATGTATATAAGTTTGTAGAAAGTGAGCTACTCGACATTGTTGACCTTTTGCCTGAAACAGGGTATGGAAAGTTTACGAAAAACGTTGCCTATACCTTATTGGCTCGTTTATACCTTAATGCCGAAGTTTACAAGGGCGAACCCGAATGGCAGAAATGTATTGATGCCTGCGATAAGGTAAAAGGCTATGTCCTTGAACCTGACTATTTCACCAATTTTTTGAAAAATAACGAAGTAAGCAAGGAAAACATTTTTGTCATCCCCTACGACGAGAAGGTTACCATCGGCAATTATCATCAGTCGCTTACCTTGCATTATAAATCCCCGCTCGTCTTTGGATTTAGTGCCGCCTGTGTAAATGGTATATGCGCCGAACCGGGTATATATTCGAAATTCGACAGCACCGATGTACGTCGTCGGGCATTGCTTATTGGCGAGCAAAAAGACCGTAAGACAGGACAGACTGTCTTGATGGACAATGGTAATCCCCTCATTTATACCGAGGAAATATCGAATTTCGAGAATGCTCAACAAAACGAAGGGGTACGGATGGTAAAATATGAGATTACCCCTACCGATCAGTGGGAACGTAGCAACGATTGGGTAATTATGCGTTATGCCGAAGTTTTGTTGATGAAGGCCGAAGCACTCTTACGAACCAATCAGGGTGCACTGGCACAACCCCTGGTGGCTCAGGTTCGGGCACGGGCTGGTTTAACCACCCCTGCAACCATCGACCTGGATTTTCTGTATAACGAACTGTTGTACGAGTTTATGTGGGAGGAACATCGGCGCATCGATCAAATACGTTTTGGCAAATATGGTTTACCCGGCTGGGAAATGCCTGGCAGCGATAAAAACATGGAAATATTCCCAATTCCTGCAAAAGCACTTCAGGCCAATCCTAAACTGGTTCAGAACCCTGGATACTAAATCATGTCCCGTGATGGCAGCGTTCTTCTCATACTGGTTTTTGGTTAGTAGTTAGTAGTTGGACAAGGAAAAATGTCGGACAACAGCTGTCTGTCCGGCATTTTTTTCAATTGATGGATTAGACGAGTGTGTATTAAAATACGTGGAAATGAGTAGAAGGGTTATTTTTCTGTTGTGTTCAGGCATGCTTGCCTTAATGCTTTTGGCCGCCTGTAAAAAAAATGATACCCCGCAACCGGCAAGCTCAGTTCAGGTATTGAAACCGGTAGCGGTGGCAAAGTCAAACAGTACCAAAATTTTTGTGCATTACATGCCCTGGTTCGATACGCCTGAGTCTTCGTCCGATGGAAAGTGGGGCATACATTGGCGAATGGCCAACTGCAACCCCGACATTATTGATTCTTCGGGGCGCCGACAGATTGCTTCGTGGTTTTATCCTCTTATCGGACCTTATGCTACTTCCGATAGGGATGTGATTGAGTATCACCTGCTGTTGATGAAATATGTCGGTATTGATGGGGTACTTTTCGACTGGTACGGGGCTAATCAGCTATACGATTACCCAACCATTTTGAAAAATACCGAAGCCGTTATACAATTTACCGATAAGGTGGGATTATCTTTTGCTATTGTTTACGAAGACCGAACTGTAAAAGCTGCAGTAGACGCAAACCCCGAGGAGGATGGCATTTATCTGGCTCAACAGGATATGGGTTATGTTGAACAAAATTATTTTAATGCTGCCAATTATATTCGGATAGATGAAAAACCGCTGTTATTGCTTTTTGGACCTGAATATTTTCACGCTTCAGTTCAATGGAAGGAAATTTGGAATGCCTTTTCTCAACCCCCGCTGTTCCTTGTATTGAACGGTAAGTATGCAGAAGTGGGCAACGTGGCTGCGGGTGAATATCTTTGGGTGGATGCAAGCGCTATTGCCGATAAATATACCCGGTTGAAAACTTTCAAGTACTGGATGGCAGGTGCTTATCCTGGTTTTAAGGATTATTACAAAGAGGGAGGATGGGGGAATGGTTTGGGTTTTACCTACGATTACAACAATGGCAAACTTTTTCAGGACATGCTCAATCAAGCAAATGCTCAGGGAGCTAAGTACTTGCAATTGATTACCTGGAACGATTTTGGTGAAGGTACCATGATTGAGCCGACCCTTGAATTTGGATTTACTTTCCTTGAACAATTACAGGCTTTTACGGGCGTTGCCTACTCTAAAAATGAACTGGAATTGATACATCGTCTATTTCTGCTGCGGAAAAATTTAGCTACAGACGCTACAGCGCAGAAACAGTTGAATCAGGTATTTTACTATCTGGTGGCACTTAGAGTAGATGAAGCAAAGCAGTTGATTGAATCACTTGAATAATCATAATATTATGGTAAATATGACACGTTACATGCGAATATGGGGATGGCTTCTGACCATGTTATTGATTGGCATTGTTGCCTGTGAGGACAAGCAAGATCCCGTAAACGAAAAGCCTAAAACCGATACGCTGGTGGTTGAAAAGGATACTTTTCAGGTACCAGCAGTCGAGAAATTAGTGTTTTACGAAATTAACCTGCGGAGTTTTGGACCTGGATGCAATCTGAAGGAGGTGGAAAATCAGCTTGATTCAATACAGGCGCTGGGTGTCAATGTAATTTGGCTGATGCCTATTTATCCCATTGGTGAAATCAATAGGGTAGGGGAATTGGGGTCACCTTATAGCGTTAAGGATTACACCGACGTAAATCCCGAATTTGGTACGCTTAACGATTTGAAAAGTCTGGTCAAAGCGGCTCATAAAAAAAATATTGCCGTGGTGCTCGACTGGGTGGCCAATCATACCGCCTGGGACAATCCCTGGATAAGCAATACCGACTGGTATACGCAGGATGCGAATGGCAATATCATCAGTCCACCGGGTACAAACTGGGCCGATGTAGCCGATCTTAACTATAACAATGCCCAGATGCGTCTTGAGATGATTAAGGCCATGAAATTCTGGATTACTCAGGCCAATATCGATGGTTTTCGCTGTGATGCTGCAGATTTCGTTCCTTACAGCTTCTGGCGTCAGGCCATCGACTCGCTTAACAAGATGGGAAAAAAGCTTATCCTACTTGCCGAAGGTTCTCGTACCGATCACTTTACCGCAGGTTTTCAGCTAACCTACGCCTGGGACTATTATGGCAAGCTGCTTAATATTTTTGGAAAAAACGAGGCTGCTTCGGGTATTTTTTCAACCCATAATGCCGAATATAGTTCCATTCCTGCCGGTAAGCATAAGCTTCGTTATATAACCAATCACGATGAATATGCCTGGACGGCATCGCCAGTTTCCCAGTATGGAGGTAAGGAAGGCTCTCTTGCTGCCTTTGTTATTACTGCTTTTATGAGCAAGGTGCCCCTTATCTATGCAGGACAAGAACTGGCTGTGCCCAATACCATTCCTTTTTTCTCGGTATATCCGCTCAATTGGGATATGAACTATGCTATCAAAAACCAGTATCGGCAGATTATGCGCATACGGCAAAACATGAGAGTTTCTGAGAAAACAATGGTTCCACTCACGGCCGATACTAAGGTGGTGGCTTTTAAACTAACCGACCCAGCTAATGCTAAAGATTCAAGCTTGCTTGTTTTTGTCAACTGTCGAAATGCCCAGGTAAGCTATACCCTTTCTGCAGATGTGCCTCGTTCGGTTAAAAACCTGATTACCGGTGACACGGAGAATCTTCCCGATCAAATATCATTTAAGCCTTTTGAATTTAAATTGTATGCGTACTAATTATGAGGTAGTTAAATAAAACTTTAATCTCTAAATTTTTATATATGAAAGCATTGTTTTGTTGTGCTATGGGGATCATATTGTCTTTTGTCAATACCCCTTTATTTTCACAAAAAATTGATAATCTTGCAGTTACTTCGCCTGATCAATCGATCCGTGTTACCGTGCAATTGGTGAAGGGGAAAGTATTTTATCAAATCATGAAAAATGAGCATTCGGTTATTGCGCCTTCCTCAATAGGGCTAAAATTTCGCAACATCCCCAATTTTACCGATAATTTTATCGTTGTAAAGTCCACTACTTCTTCTTATGATAGTACCTGGGAGCAACCCTGGGGCGAGCAACGTTGGGTTCGTAATCATTACAATGAGCTGAAGCTTGATTTGAAAGATCGATCGAACAGGATGTTACAGCTCATTTTTCGAGCGTTTAACGATGGGGTAGGAATGCGCTATCATATTCCGGCTCAGCCTGGTATCGATAGCCTGATTATTATGGACGAACTTACGGAATTTAATTTTAAACAAGACGAGAAAGCCTGGTGGATTCCGGTACATCGCGATAATAGCTATTACGAAAGTATTTACCGACTCACCCCGATGAGTCAGATCGATACTGCGAATACGCCAATTACTTTTGAATTGAGTAATGGCCTATATCTGGCAATTCACGAGGCAAACCTTACCGATTATGCCTCTATGACCTTACAAAAGCAGCAGGGTAATGGTTTTGTTTCCTGCCTGATTCCCTGGTCAAATGGTGTGAAAGTGTATGCAAAGGCGCCCATGAATACACCCTGGCGAATTTTCATCATTGGAAATACGCCAGGCGAACTGGTTACTTCAACCCTCATGTTAAATCTTAACGAACCCTGCGTAATAAAAGATATTTCATGGATAAAGCCGGCAAAATATATTGGTATATGGTGGGGAATGCACATGGGAACGTACACCTGGTCGCAGGGGCCCAACCATGGGGCAACTACCGCGAATACTGTTCGTTATATCGACTTTGCAGCTAAAAATGGCTTTAATGGGGTTTTGGTCGAAGGCTGGAATTATGGCTGGGATGGACAGTGGTACGTAGATGGTAGTAAATTTAGCTTTACCCAACCTTATCCCGATTTTGACCTTGAATATTTAGCCCGGTATGCTCAGTCAAAAAACGTACAGCTTATTGGTCATCACGAGACAGGAGGGGCGGTGTCGAATTACGAAAAACAAATGGAGGAGGCATTTCAGCTATATAACCGGCTGGGCATCCGATACGTAAAAACGGGCTACGTAAACAAATACCTCGATGGCAAAGAGTGGCACGATAGCCAGTTTGGAGTACGTCACTACCGCAAAGTCGTTGAGTTGGCCGCTAAATATCATATCACCATTGATAATCATGAGCCTATAAAGCCTACCGGTATATGCCGAACGTATCCCAATCTGATGACGCAGGAGGGCGCTCGTGGTCAGGAATACGATGCATGGTCGCCCGATGGCGGTAATCCACCTTCGCATACCACCATCCTACCTTTTACCCGTATGCTCGCTGGCCCTTTCGACTTTACCCCTGGTACCTTCAATTTTAGTAACCCGGCAAATCCAAACACCCGTGTTCAAACCACCCTGGCCAAACAACTTGCCCTGTTTGTGGTGATATATAGCCCTTTGCAAATGGCTTCGGATATGCCCGAAAATTATGAGGGTAAGCCTGCTTTCGAATTCATCAAACGTGTACCCTGCGATTGGGAAAAAACAATTGTACCACAGGCTAAAATTGGCGAATATGTTGTGATGGTTAGAAAGGATAGAAATACTGACAACTGGTATGTGGGGGCTATTACCAACGAAAAAGGTCGAGAAATGTCATTAAAACTCGATTTCCTTGAACCCAACATACAGTACACAGCTCACATTTTTGCCGATGGCGATGCAGCCGACTGGAAGAACAATCCTTACGATATTAAAATTTACAGCATTCCTGTAAGGAATACCGACGAAATACCCCTGAAACTGGCTGCTGGAGGTGGTGTGGCCATCGAAATTATAAAACAATAACAAAATTTTCTTTCCCTACCAGCAGGTTTCCTTCTCAAAAGAAGAGAAAGGGTAAGGGGTGATTTTTAATTTGAGACGCCAGGCATGGCGTCTTTTTTTATGGATGTAATACAAAAGTTATTCATTCGTTATCGCTACCAATATTGAAAAGAATTGACGTTTTTCTTGATGTTTTTCTAACGTTTTTCTTATATTTAGAAAAAAATATCGTATGCATATTCTTCGCTGGCATTCAATATTTTTATTCTTCAGCATACTATGCATATGCTTAGAGGGGAAAGCCCAGATCCGTTTCGAAAGTTACACCATTAACGAAGGGCTATCGAGCAATAATATACGTTGCCTTTTTCAGGATAATAATGGATTTATCTGGATAGGTACTAAGGATGGCCTCAATCGATTCGATGGAAGTGAATTTTTAAACTTTTATAGCACCGGTATAAATTCGAATAGTATCAGCCATAACACTATCAATGTTATTCAGCAATACGATAGTAAAAGGCTCATTATATGTACTTCGGCAGGGATCGATTTTTATGATTTAACGGCCGATTCATTTTCACATTGCGATTATTTTAGAGGAAAAATAGTACTTACGCTCTTGAAAGATACTGGAGGATGGTATTGGGTGGGAACTTTCAACGGATTGTACTATGCCCATTTTGCGAAAAATCGGTATGTTGATTTTTCGGCCCAACCCTACAGTTCAGTTGGGCTGCGTGGTGGAACGTTTATGTGTTTTTACAAGGATAAAAGGGGACGACTGTGGGCAGGTACTGACTCGGGATTGAATATCCTCGATTATACCCGTATGCGTAATGTGGTAATTACAGCAGGAAAGAAAGGAGGTATTAGTGCAAATTATGTTCAGGATATTGAAGCCGATAGCGAGGGAAACATTTGGGTGGGAAGTTCACAAGGGGGGCTCGATTACTGTACTGCGGATGAAAGCATGAAGGATGTGCCAAAATTTAGTCGGTATATGCCAGGTAGTGTAATGGATATATTTTGGGCAAATGACGGAAAGCTTTGGGTGGGACATGGTGCGGGAAAAGGCCTGTATCGTATCTTGAAACCATTCGATAATGCACAAATTGAGTATTACAGCAATGAACCTTTCAACGTTTCTTCCATTAGCGACAATTCTATCGAGTGTGTATACCAGGATAGGGACGGAGACATGTGGATTGGTACCTATGCCGGAGGGCTAAATTTTTATTCCCCTCGGTTCAAAAAATTTAATTCGATAGTTTTCCCGGCTTTTACCGGACGTTTAAGCAACAATAGCGTAAATGCTTTTGCAGAGGATGATAAATACTTCTGGATTGGTACCGAAAACGGTTTAAACCGATTGGAAAAGCGTACCGGAAAATTGAAAGTCTTTAAAACAAATGGCTATGGTACGTTAGGGGCAAATGCCGTGTATGCGCTATACATCGATTCCCGTAAAAGGCTATGGGTGGGTACCTGGGCAGGTGGACTGAATTTGTACAATTACCAAACCGAAACTTTTACCGTTTTTCGTCACGATACGGCTAACCCCTATTCTTTGCCCAGTAACCATGTTTTTGCCATTACCGAAGATCGTTCACACCGACTCTGGATTGGAACCATTCGCGGAGGGTTGAGTGTTTACGACGAACAAAACAATCGCTTTGTCAACTACCTTTACCGTCCGAAAAAACCAATGGGGATTTATTCAAATTCTGTATGCCATATAGTGCCAGCAACAGGCGGAAAATTATGGTTGTCAACCTATTTTTCAGCCGATTTGTTCGACCCATCTACTGGTATTTTTCAACATTTTACTCATGTCAAAAAAGGAGGCGGTGATCTGGTATGTATTTTTAATGATTCAAGGGGAAACACCTGGTTTGGCAGCGAAAGTGGACTTTCCGTAATGCCGTCATCGGATACGCTTGTTAAATACTATGATTTCGGTCCCCAATATAAAAATATAAAAGCCATTGTGGAAGATAACCACGGAAATCTTTGGCTATCTACCAGTCGGGGTATTGTTAAGTTTCAAAAGGCTACATTATTGCCCGATACTCCTGTTTTTAAACTATTTCACGCCCACGATGGTTTGCAGGGCGATAATTTTAATGTCCGTTCGGTGTATAAAGACGCAAAAGGCATGCTTTATTTTGGCGGTGTGAATGGTTATACATGGTTTTATCCCGACAGTATTGTTGATAATCCTATACCGCCTCGTGTTTTTATTACAAAAATCTTGAATTATAAAAATCGGTTGCCTATTGCAAAGACACCTTGTTGTAAGGATACCATTGTGCTACAGCCCGAACAGAATTATATTATCCTCGAATTTTCCTCGCTTAGCTATATCGCTCCAGCGCATAATAAATATCGTTATAGGCTTAAGGGATTTGAAAAGGAATGGCATATTGTATCGCAACGTACGCCTGCTGTCTATACCAACCTTCCGCCGGGGACTTTTACCTTCGAGGTATATGGATGCAACAACGATGGGGTATGGAGTACAACCCCAACACGACTTGTTCTTATAGTTCGTCCACCCTGGTGGAAAACTACTATTTTTTACATCGGACTGATAACCTTCGTAATTGCTCTGGTACTTGGAATTTTTAGATTACGGGTTAAAAATTTGCGAAAAATTAAAAAAGAGCTTGAACAATTGGTGGCACAGCGTACCGAGGAATTACTATTGGCCAACAAACAGCTCGAGGAAAGCCAGGAAGAAATTATTGCCCAGAATAATGAACTGGAAATGCACCGGCATCATCTCGAGCAACTCATGGAGAGCCGTACCCGAGAACTTCAGCAGGCGCTCAAAAAAGCGGAGGAATCGGATAAGCTTAAATCGGCTTTTCTTGCCAATATGAGCCACGAAATTCGTACTCCTATGAATGCCATCCTGGGTTTTTCTACCCTCATTGCCGAGGAATTGATACCGCCCGATAAACGAAAAGAATATGTGCATATCATCCAGAAAAACTGCGATACGCTCAACGTGCTTATCAACGATATTCTCGATTTATCAATGATTGAATCCGACCAAATTAAGTTCATTTACACGGATGTTAACATAAATCAGCTGATGCTCGAATTGGAACGACAGTTCCAGATTGCTAAGCCCGAAAAAGTTGAAGTGGCTTTTGTGTCGAAATCGGCTCCTCAGGTTACTATTCGTTCCGATTACGTTCGTCTCAAACAGATTTTATCGAATTTGCTTGGCAATGCCATAAAATTCACTGAAGAAGGATATGTGCATTTTGGCTTTCAGGTGAAGGACAAAATGTTGGAGTTTTTTGTTAAAGATACAGGGATTGGCATCGATCCCACTCAATCCGATAAGGTATTTCGTCCTTTTGGGAAAGTAAATCCTTCTCATGCGAATACCTTATATCGAGGAACTGGGTTAGGACTTTCGATCAGTAAAAAGCTGATCGAGCTCATGGGTGGAAATATATGGTTTGAATCGGAAGTGGGCAAGGGTACTGTTTTTTATTTTACCTTCCCTTACACAACTCCTGCAAATGGAGGAGATTCTAATGCTGCTAATTTCAGTAATACTGTCGTCAAAATCGATTTACATAAATGTACGCTGGTAGTTGCAGAGGATGAAGCTGATAATTTTTATTTTATCAGCGAAGTACTTAAAAGTACGGGTGCCAGAGTTTTATGGGCAAAGGACGGTGAGGAGCTGATGGCTTTACTTGAAGATGACCAAAGTCCTGATCTTATTCTGATGGATATTCAAATGCCCAGATTGAATGGGATTGAAACCTTAAAACGAATCCGACAACAAGGATATAAAATTCCTGTGATTGCCATTACTGCTCATGCTTATCGCAACGAACAACTGGAGATTATGAAGCATCCTTTCGATGGATACCTCCCCAAACCCATCAAAAGAAATGAATTGATGCAGATTTTAGCAAAATTTCTGTGCAGAGAGTAACGCCGTCAGTTGGTACTCTTTCGATAACGCAGGAGTAAAATCTGAAAAAGTGCTATGGCGAAAATACTTAGCGCCGTAAATTCGGGTATAAGATCCATAAACGAAGAACCTTTCAGGAGTATCATTCGAATTACCCGCATGAAATAGTAAATTGGATTGAGATGGTTGAGCAACTGTGCCCAACGTGGCATTGTCTCAACAGAAGTAAATATACCGCTGAGCATGATGCAGACCAATAATATGAAAAATAATACAAATAAGGCTTGTTGTTGTGTTCGCGATGATACAGCTACCAGCAGGCCTATGCTCATAGCTACTATCAGATAAAGCGTAGCAAAAAGATACAAATTGCCCAGGTTCCCAACAATGGGGATATCGTATAATAGCTTGCCTATTGTTAATCCAATACTAAGCTCTATCAGGGCAAGTATTAAAAAGGGAAGAAATTTGCCCGCAATAAACTGATACTTATGTATGGGGGTTACATTGATTTGTTCAATGGTTCCAATTTCTTTTTCTCTCACAAAATTAAGAGTTGACAAAAGCATGCCAATGATGGTAACCAGCAGTACAAGTATGGCAGGCAACATAAAGTTCTTGTAGTTCAACTCTGGATTAAACCAATGGTGATAGGTGACTTTGATTTCTGCTGGTTTTGCCAGAGTGGCCACATTATGCATGTTATCTTTCATAAATTTGGTCAAAATAGATTGAATGTAGGCGCTCGAGATGCCAGCAACTACCCCGTTGATGGCATTGATGCTAATTTGCAACTCTGCATAGCCTTCCTGCTGTAATTTCTTCTCAAAATGTCGAGGGAAAGTAACAATAATATCAGTTTCCCCTTTCTTCATGTCTTCTTCGGCTTTGCTAATCGAAATTTCCGATGGCTGGACTTTGAAAAATGGTGAATGTGCAAATTTGTAGTAAATATTACGCGAGGTATACGACATGTCGCTATCGACAAAGGTGATACGTAGATTTTTTATTTCGAGTGTGGCTGCATTTACCAGAATAATAAGCTGTACAAAGGGAACAACAAAGAGAATAGGCAGCATCATCCTGTTGCGAAATACCTGTAAAAATTCTTTTCGAATGATAGCCAGAATGGTACGCATACAATTTTAGGTTAGGTAAGTCGAACTTTAAATTTCTTAATGGCTAATCCCATAAATAGCAGGGTAAATAATACAAGCATGAGCGTTTCGAACCATATGTATTGGAGCCCAATGCCTTTTATCATAATGCTTTTGATGATGATGATGAAATATTTTGGGGGCAATATGGCGCATAGCCATTGTAATATACGTGGCATGTTTTCAATGGGAAAAATAAAACCCGAAAGCAATATAGTAGGCAGCATTAGGCCAACCAACGAAACCATCATAGCTACCAGCTGACTATTGGTGATACTTGAGATAAGAATTCCTAATGACAGTGCAAGCAGGATGTATAAAAGGCATTCGACGATAAGTAGTACCAAACTGCCTTTCACCGGGAGTTCAAAAACAAAATAACTCATCAACAATACTGCAGCAGCATTTATAAGCGATAGCGCAACGTATGGTAATACTTTTCCAACAATAACATGAAAAGGACGAAGTGGCGAAACCAACAAGACCTCCATGGTTCCCATCTCTTTCTCACGCACTATCGATACCGAGGTCATCAGTGCCGATATTAGCATAAGTATCAGGCCAATGATCCCAGGTACAAAAAAGTATACCCCTTCGAGATTGGGATTATATACCATCCGAATTTGTGGAACAATACCGATAGGTTGTTGGCTCGTTTGGCTCAGTTCACGTGCATAGCTGTTAATGATGGCAGAGGTGTAGTTGACAACCAGATTGGAAAAATTGGCATCAGAGGCATCGGAAATAAGTTGAACATTGGCAATTCCTTCTTTCTGTAGCTTTTGACTGAAATGGGGCTCAAAAACAATTACTTCTTTAATTTTACCCCGACGAAATATAGATTCAACCGATTGCAATCCAGAAAGGTAGGTTTTTACCTTGAAATATCCACTTCCTTCCAACTTTTGAATGATTTGTTGGGTAACCTCATCTTTCGATAAATCGCACACCGCAATATTAACCTGTTTAATTTCGTTTGTTAAAACAAATCCAAATAACAACATTTCGACGATGGGAATACCCAGTATAACCACCAGCGTTCGTTTGTCGCGAAGGATGTGGTATATTTCTTTCTTTACAAAGCCCCAAAATGCTTTCATAGTTTTAGCAATTCGTCAGGGTCGAGTTCGGTGAAGCTGTTAATAATTTTATCGGCCAGCGTAAGTTTTTCGGGCGAAAACGAAGTGGTAATGGCAATAGCTTTCATGCCCGCACTTTTGGCCGATTGAAGTCCAAAAATAGAATCCTCAATCGCAATGCATTCCTGAGGTATAACGCCCAATAACTCCGCTGCTTTAAGATAAATCTCGGGATGAGGCTTGCCATGTGTAATTTGTGACTCTTCAACCAATGCATCGAAAAAATGACGAATGTCGAGATTGTCCAGTACAAAATCCAGATTTTCTTTTGGCCCCGAAGTGGCAACCCCAAGCCTTATATTTTTTTTTCGTAGTTCGAAAAGTAGGGATACCAATCCATCAGGCGCCTTAATGGTTGACTTAAATACCTCCCGATAAAGAGCCTCCTTTTCTATAGCTATTCGCTGAACTTCGTCGGGGTCGGTTATGCCCAATAGTTGTTCAACAAATATTTTGTTAGTGCCTCCAAAAATGTTTTTTACCTTTTCGGCCGATTCGGGCTTCCCATACTTTTTACAAATAATTTGCCATGTTTCGTCGTGTACCTTGCTGTTATCCACCAGCACTCCATCCATATCAAAAATCACCGCCTTAATCATCTTTTTCCTTTCGTTTTTTAATTTATCACATTTATTTACCTCATTCAAGAATTTGTGGAATAGGAATTACGCGCAATTTGATAAAATACTTCATCCATCGATCGGGCATTATACTGTTTTTTGAGTGCCTCGGGGGTATCAAGTGCCATAATTTTTCCTTCCGACATGATGGATACCCGGTCGCAGTACTCAGCCTCATCCATGTAGTGGGTGGTAACAAAAACAGTGGTTCCCAATGCTGCCGCTTGATGGATGAGTTCCCAAAATTGTCGCCTCGTCAACGGATCAACTCCTCCTGTAGGTTCATCCAGGAAAACTACAGACGGGTTATGAAAGGTTGCGATGAGAAAAGCAATTTTTTGCTTCCATCCCAGCGGTATGTCGCTTACCAGCGTATTTTTTATCGATAATAATCCAAATTCGTTGAGTAATGATTCCGTTTTCTCGGCAATTTGTTTTTTGTTCATGCCGTATATGGTGGCATAAAATTGGATGTTTTCAGCTGTGGTAAGGTCGTCGTACAGCGAAAATTTTTGGCTCATGTAGCCAATATTTTTTTTAATGGCTTCGGATTGTGTGTATACATCGTAACCATTGACAAATGCTTCGCCCGAGGTAGGCGTTAGCAGCCCACATAAAATGCGCATGGCTGTTGTTTTTCCTGCTCCATTGGCGCCTAAAAAGCCAAATATTTCTCCTTTTTGCACCGAAAATGTTAGGTGATCGTTGGCGACAAAGTCCCCAAATTTTTTTACCAGGTCATGGACCACAATTACGCTATCGCTCATATACCATTTATTCGTGCTGCATGTAATAAATAAAGCAATCTTCAACAGTCGGTTCCATACGTTCGATGGTGATCTGGGAAATACCCCTCTGATTCAGTCCTCGGGTTATATCGCTTACCCCGTATCCGTTGGCAATTGTAAAATGAACCTTTCGCCCCGATAGATAGGCGGTTTTGCATTCTGGCATCGAAGCAAGCGCTTTTTTAAGGGAATATATATTTTCGCCCAGGGCAGCGTAAAGATTTTCCGGATATTTTGCTATCAGACCCGTGGGGGTGTCGGTCGAAAGAATTTTCCCTTTTTGCATTAAAATTACTCGGTCGCATAGACTTGCTTCATCCATGTATGGGGTAGAGACCAAAATGGTGACCCCCTGATGCTGTAATTTCTTAAGCAACATCCAGAATTCTTTGCGCGACACCGCATCCACACCGGTAGTTGGTTCATCGAGAATGAGTACCTCGGGTCGGTGTACCAGCGCACAACATAGGGCAAGTTTTTGTTTCATCCCTCCCGATAGCTTTCCCGCAGGCCTGTTGGCAAAGGGTTCGAGCTGTACGTATATGTCATCAATAAGGTCGTAGTTCTGGGCAATGGATGTACCGTACAGGGTAGCAAAAAAATTGAGATTTTCTTCTACCGTCAGGTCGGGATATAGTGAGAAACGACCAGGCATATACCCCAAACGAGGCCGAATTTGCTGATAGTCCTTAACCAGGTCGTACTGCCCATAGGTTATTTTACCCTGGTCGGGCAACAGCAGCGTAGCTAAAATTCTAAATAGGGTGGTCTTTCCCGAACCATCGGGACCTATGAATCCTAATAATTCATTCGGCTTGACTTCAAATGTCAAATCCTCGATGGCTAAAACTTCGTGATAGCTTTTGCTTACCTGGTTTAATCTGAACATGATTTTAGTCTTTCAGAAAAACTACTTCTGCCGGCATGCCAATTTTAAGGTATCCATCGTTTTTGACGTCGATTTTCACAGCATACACCAGATTGACTCTCTCCTCTTTGGTTTGTATAATCTTAGGCGTAAATTCGGCTTCGGATGCAATCCAGGTGATGGTTCCGCTATATGAGCGTTCTTTTTCCTTCAGGTCATCGACATATACTTTAACCTTTTGCCCTAACTTTATTTGCGATAGCTGCTTTCCCGAAACATAGGCTTTGAGCTTAAGTACCGATAGGTCGGCAATCTTATACAATGGTTTACCAGGAATGGCCAATTCGCCGACTTCGGCGTATTTTTCCAGAACAGTACCGTCGATCGGATTTTTAATGGCGCATTTCTGAAGCTGATCCTGTACTTGAGCTACCTGGTAGAGCAAGGAACGTATCTCGGATGATATGGTACCTTTTTGACGTTCGGTTGCTCTGATTTGACGACGTAATATGCGTTTTTGATTTTTTAAATCGTCCAGCTGCTTGGTGGGCGCTGCATCCTCTTCGACCAGACTTTCCAAACGCTTTATTTCTGAGTCAAGGACATCCATCTGCTCCTCCTGGACCGATATTTGGTCGGAAACCTGAAAAAGTCGTGCCTCGGCCGCCTGAACTTGCGCAATGAGTTGCTGCTTTTTATAATATAATGATACCGAATCAAGATAGCCAACGATTTGATCCTTATTGATCTGTTGGCCCTCCTGAATGGAAAAATCTATGATTTTCCCCTGAATTTCCGAGCTAACCAGTACTTCGATGGATTCAAAATTTCCATAGGCATCTGTTTCGGGTCGTTTCGATTTGCAACCCAGCAACAATGCTCCGGCTAGAATTGTCATTAGCATCAGGCGGATAGCATTGTTTCCCAGTATTGATTTGCAGCTACTCATCCTTTTAGGTATTTTGATTAGATATCTGTTTATTTATTTTGCAAAACTAATGATTCTATAGTGCCTTTCAGCATGTGATAATTTACTTTTTCTTGCATCCAGAGTATTGCATCGGTTTCGAGCTGAATACGGGCTTGATGCTCAGCATTAAGGTCGGTCAAATAGTCGGAAGTAGTAATCATGCCTTTATCGAGCCTACTGGAAGAACGACGTGTAATACTGCTGCGTAGCTCGACAATGGACGAGTCGGTTCGTAGGGCTTCGCCTAGCTGTTCAATTCGCGTTTGTGATAACCTGCAGGCCATTTTAATATTTTGAGAAAATGTGCTCTCCTGGTTCTCAATCATTTGCTTTTGCAACAGGATTTGACGTTGTTCGTTGCGGTTGCTATTCCAGTCAAAGATGGTCCAGCGTAGCGATATACCAACGATGTAGTAAGGCTCGAAGTTGGTAGAAAGCATGTTCAGAGCCGGTCGCCCGTATCCTGCCTGGGCAAAAGCTACCACAGAGGGTCGACGCTTTGTGGCTGTCATCAACCTTGTGCTCTCCAGTAACGATTGCTGTGCTTCGAAGTTAAGTGATTCCAGCTTTTTACCGTCGATACTATCCAATGCATCAATAGCAATGGGCAAGAAACGTGTGCTGTCCGTTGCCTGTATGCCCGTAAGTTCATATAGGTTATCGTACAACCCCTTCAATAAATACGCATTTTCCTGAATATGTTGAACTGTCTTGAGTATTTCTACCCGGATAACATCAATATCCGATTCCTGCAATATGCCATGTCGAACTGCTGCAGCTATGTTTTTCTCTTTCTCCTGAAGGGTATTCAGGATGGTCTGGCTTAAGTCTTGTTTCTTACGAGTTAGTAAAATTTGAAAATATATGCTGTTTACCTGATCTATCAGCTTTCGAAGTTCCATTGCATTCCGATATTGATCTATCTGTGAGGTTGTGTTAATATTCTGTGTTGCATATTTTCTTGAACCTCCAAGATATAGTGGTTGCTGAATATCGAGGTATAATTTGTATTGGTCACGAGGACTCTCAATACTCCGACGGGTAAAGGTAATGGGCTGGGTCGTGGGGTCTGGCAACATCAGGTTGAGGTTTATGGCATCGCTTTGATATAAAGCTTGCCCCATCATTCCTATCTGTGGATACCATTGGTGATTCGTATTTTGTAGCTTGAGTTGCCCCATATCGTCAATGAGCTGACGATTCGATGACAGTACATGAGTTTCTACCAATTTTTGCCAGCATGTATTGAGCTCAACTACTTCCTGTCCTTGTACCACGACAGAAGCAAACAGTAAGATAGCTCCCCACCATTGTGCGCCTTTGTGCCATAATTTTGAAATGACATTCAGTAGCATCTTATAGAAACTACTCATTATTAGGTAATTGATATTTTTCATGCCTTTATTCATGGTTTAATGGCCTTGAGAATAAATTTTACTACTTCTTTCTCCCGATTCGCTATAAATTCTTCGAATGTTGTTCCTACGCTTTTTAACACTATATTTTCGAGCATAAACCTACCCATAAATGGGAATACACAAAGTGAAATAATGTTCGTTAGTAACTGCTCTGGTCGAATGAAAATTATGTTCCCTGCCTGGGCTTCTTTTTCAATAAGTGCTGTCAAACGTTCGATGAGATTATTTCCATTATTATCAATAACCTTTCTGAATGTCTGTACAAGCCTTTCAGGATTGGTCAGTAATTCTCGTAACACAAAGTTTACAATCCGAGGATTATTTTTTAGAAATGAGATGTATAAATGTACTATCTCTTCAATTTTTGTTTCAAAAGTTGTATTTTTTTCAAGAACATTGTTGATTCCAATAGGCAATTGCTTTATAATTTGGGGCACTATTGCTTCAAAGAGCTTATCCTTGGTTCGGTAATAATAATGCAATAGTGCTTTATTGATGCCAGCTCTATCGGCTATTGCCTGCATGCGAGCACCTTCAAAGCCTTTTTCAATAAATTCTTGAAAGGCTGCGTTAAATATTTTTTCTTCGGTACGCTGATTTTCCATTTTTGAATTAACTATTAAGTTTAACTATATAGTTAAACCGTTTGGCAAGTGTATAAAAATATTTTTTTTTGACCATTATTTTTTAAAAAAAGTTGTCTTGCACAGAAAACATCATCTATGAAGAAGCACTACTTTATTCCACTTTTGTTTGGGATATTGTTATTACTTTGTATTGTCCCCATCGGCACTATTACAGGACAGGTTACGCCTACACCGGTTGAAAAACATGGCTTTTTGCGGGTTGATGGCAATAGGATAGTAGATCAACATGGGCAGGTAGTTCAACTGCGTGGAATGTCTTTATGCTGGTCGCAATGGTTTCCTCGGCATTACAACTATGAAACTGTAAAATGGCTTCGCGACGACTGGCACTGTGATGTGGTACGTGCAGCCATGGCTGTGGAATGGGATGGCTACCTGTCGCATCCCGATCTGGAACAGGGTAAGATTGAAACAGTGGTTCATGCAGCAATTGAGCTGGGGATTTACGTAATTATCGACTGGCACGATCATCATGCCCATCGAGATGTTGAGGCAGCTAAGAAGTTTTTTGGTGAAACGAGCATGTATGGCAGTATGCACAAACGAGTATGAAAATATTTATCAGTTTCGTACTTCCTATGTGTAGAAGGCTCATCACATGCGAGTTCCATCCGGCCACTATAACAAATTAAAAAATATTTTCGGATGAAACGAGCATGTATGGCAGTATGCACAAACGAGTATGAAAATATTTATCAGTTTCGTACTTCCTATGTGTAGAAGGCTCATCACATGCGAGTTCCATCCGGCCACTATAACAAATTAAAAAATATTTTCGGATGAAACGAGCATGTATGGCAGTATGCACAAACGAGTATGAAAATATTTATCAGTTTCGTACTTCCTATGTGTAGAAGGCTCATCACATGCGAGTTCCATCCGACCTTTTAAGAAAAATTTTAAAATTATTTTCGGATGAAATGGCCAGAAAATTCAATCTGTTTCCGAATATCATTTACGAAACCTTCAATGAGCCTGAAAAAATCGATTGGAACGATTCTATAAAACCTTATCACGGGGCTGTAATTGCCGAGATAAGAAAATATGATAAACGCAATCTGATAATAGTGGGTACCCCTACGTGGTCGCAGGATGTGGATGTGGCAGCGGATAATCCAATAAAGGCTGAGAATATCGCCTATACCTTACACTATTATGCTGCAACGCATAAGCAGTGGCTTAGAGAGAAAATGGTAGCTGCGCTGAATAAGGGATTACCCATATTTGTCACCGAATACGGCTTGTGCGAGGCCAGCGGCGACGGACCCATAGATTTCGAAGAGTCGGTAACATGGTGGAACATGCTCGATGAATATAAAATAAGCTACTGCAATTGGGCTATTTACGATAAAAAAGAAAGCGCAGCTGCACTATTGCCAATAGCCAGTACTAAGGGTGGATGGCCTCTCGATCTCCTCACGTCTTCTGGTAAGTTAGTCAGGGCTAAGTTGCGTGGCGAAAAATTAGAAAAACCATAAAAACATACAAAGCTCTTATTTTTTTAGTCCCTCTTGCAAGAATTTTAAGTATTTTTCCTTATTATATTCGGTGCTAAGAGGGCCTGCTATAACTTTTCCCTGAGGGTCGAGAATGGCATATAACGGCAATGCATTGGTCTTAAACAGCTGAATTTCGAGATTGAGATTGTACTCACCCAGTGTTTTTGCCTGTACACCGTTTATATTCACAACCGAAGGTAATGGCGTTCGCTCGTCGGTGTATAGGGCAACTACTACAAAATTTTCGGCAATGAACTTTTTTATTTCTGGATCTGCCCACACCACGGCTTCCATTTTTTTGCAGTTGCTACACGAGTGTGCCTTAAAATCGATCAACAGCGGCTTGTTTAACTGTTGGGCACATGCCACGGCCTGATGGTAATCGAAATAAGCAGATATACCAGCAGGTGCAGAGAGTATATCGCTATATTTAGGTGTTTCGCAAATGTTTTGCCTTGTGGGCAGAGCATTTTGTTGTACTTCATATACCATCGCTTTGTCTGTGGGTAGAAAAGCTGCCAGGGGGTGCAGCGGATTCTTACCCATCACTCCAGTGAATAGATAAATAGCAAAATAAAAGAACGTCAGGGATAAAAGCAGACGAAAAACCCCTATGCGTTCAACGGGTGAATCGTGTGACATACGAATCTTGCCCAACAAATACAATCCCAGAAATAGTGACAATACAATCCAGAAAATCAGTACAAAGCTGCGCGATATGAGCTCAAGATGATAAGTCTGGTCTATGTTGATTAGAAATTTAATTCCGAAAGCCAGTATGAGGGTTCCAAGTACAACCTTTACTTCGTTAAGCCAACCGCCCGACTTGGGGAGTTTTGAAAGTGTTGATGGGAATATGGCAAAAAATGTGAAGGGAAGAGCAAAAGCCAGTCCAAAAACAGCCATCCCTAAAATAGGTTTAAGGGCAAAGTGCCCAACGGCTTCCACCAGCAAGGCTCCTACGATGGGACCTGTACAGGAGAACGATACCAACACAGTGGTAAGTGCCATAAAAAATATACCCAGCCAGCCTCCTTTATCAGCCTTGCTGTCGGCTGCAGTAACCAGCTTTGAGGGTAATACAATTTCGAATAAACCCAAAAACGAAAGCGCAAATATTACGAAAAGCGCAAAAAATATCAGGTTGGGTATCCAGTGATAGCTCAACTGGGCTGCAAATCCTGAACCTACACTGGTAAGCGATACAATGATACCCACCAGTGCGTAAAGAAGTGTGATAAACAATCCAAATGCTATTCCCCGCCATCGATTGTGCGTCGATGACTCGCCCGACCTCATAAAATAGGATACAGTCATGGGAATCATAGGAAAAACACAGGGAGTCAGTATGGCAGCCAATCCCGCCAGAAAAGCTATGAGTAGAAAATGTAGTAAGGAATCATTGTTGGTCGTATTTTTGCCCGCTTCTACCACAGCAGCATTACTGCTACTAATCTGGATGGTATCCTCATTGGTTTCTGATATTGTGTCTGCTAACATAGGATTTGTAGAAGTAGTATCGTTGGACTGAACATTGGCGGATTTATCGTCATCGACTTTTACGTTAGCAGGGATGTATACGTCAATGGTTTTTCGAACGGGAGGCAAGCATGTTTCATCGGTGCAGGCCATGTATTCTACTTCAACGGGTATACGCAGTTCGCCCGGTTTTTTTAGTTCAATTCTTTGTGAAAAAATGGCTTTTTTCGAAAGTAAGGTAATCTCCATGTTATCGAAAGCTGGATCTTTTTTCTTCACAGGGGGAGTAACCTCTTTCAGCTTTCCTACCAATGTAAAGTCACTGCTTGCTGGGAAGGTAAAATTGGTTCGAACAGGTCCACCTTCCTCAAAATAGGCACCGTATATATGATAGCCTTTGTCAATAGTAGCCGTAAACAGGATTTCTACCTTATTAGAGCCTAAGGCTTTATAGCTGGAACTCCATTTTACAGGGTCAACAACCTGCGCATGGCTATAGGTAATATTTATGAAGAGTAATACAGCACACGCCAACCATAAATGAATCTTTCTCATAATGTTAATAGATTGATTATTAATAATATGCACAAATATAAATATATTTATGCAAAACATTATTTAAAAATAATTAAAAAAATGGAGATATCAAATGATATGCCTGATAAGATGGTCGTAAGCCATTTCAGCAGCGCGTTGCTCGGCTTCTTTTTTTGAAAAACCTTCACCGCTACCCGCTATTTGTCCATCTATATATACTTCAGCAATGAATAGGGGATGGGTAGGATCGGTCGATGGTTGTACTTCGCGGCAATCAAAATTAATGGAGTTATGTTGTTTTTGTGCCCATTCAATAATACGACTTTTATAGTCGGTTTCTATTTTTTCCAGTTCGTTGAGATTGATGAATCTGTTGAGAATTCGATGAATGACGAATGCATGGGTTTTTTCATATCCGCGGTCAAGGTACATTGCACCAATTAGAGCTTCCAGGGCATTGCCACAGACATATTTTCCACCATTTACCTGAAAAGATGTGCTGATGATGAGTTGATCGAGACCAAGCTCAAAGGCTAATGCATTTAGCTGATTACGCTTTACAATTTTTGAGCGCATTTTGGAAAGGAATCCTTCGTCCATCGAAGGATAATGTTTAAATAGATAGTCGGCAACAATAGCATCGAGGATGGCGTCGCCCAAGAATTCCAGGCGTTCGTTATTAATTGTAGTACCTCCTTTGCCTGTTAGGGATGCCGAACGATATACAAAAGCTGTTTCGTAGAGGTGCCACCTACGAGGAATATAGCCCAGAATTTCAACAAGCTTTTGATATGCTTTCCGCTTAGGATAAAAAAGGCGGAAAATCAGGGTAATCACATTCAACTACAATTTTTTGAACAGGATACAGGAATTGTGTCCGCCAAACCCGAAAGTATTGCTCAAAGCTACTTTTACTTCGCGTTTTTGAGCTTGTCCCAGGGTCAAGTTAAGTTTGGGATCAATCTCTGGGTCAACCTGAGTAACGTTAATGGTGGGAGGGACAATACCATTTACGATGGCAAGTACCGAGGCAATTGCTTCAACGGCTCCTGCTGCTCCCAGTAAATGTCCCGTCATCGACTTGGTAGAGCTGATGTTTAATTTGTAGGCATGTTCACCGAAATATTTCTGTATGGCTTTTAATTCGGCCACATCGCCCAGTGGAGTTGAAGTACCATGAACATTGATGTAATCCACAGCGCTAGGTTCCAGATTGGCGTCTTCGAGGGTGTTTTTCATTACCAGCACGGCGCCTTCACCTTCGGGATGTGGGGCTGTAATATGATAGGCATCGGCCGACATACCACCACCGCCAACTTCGGCATATATTTTGGCACCGCGTGCTTTGGCATGTTCATACTCTTCAAATACAAGCATGCCGGCACCTTCACCCATTACAAAACCGTCGCGCGTTACATCAAAGGGACGTGATGCTGTTTTATAATTTTCGTTATTGGTGGAAAGGGCCTGTGCCGAATTAAATCCACCCATCGAAATTTCGTTGATGGCTGCTTCGGCTCCACCCACCACAATAGCCACGGCCTTGCCCAACCGTATCAGGTTGAAGGCATCGACCAGGGCGTGTGTGGATGAGGCACATGCTGACACCGTTGCATAGTTCGGACCACGAAAACCATACTTCATGGCTACGTGTCCCGCTGCAATGTCACATATCATCTTCGGTACAAAGAAGGGGCTTACTTTAGGTGTACCATCACCTAATACAAAGGCACGTGTCTCTTGTAAAAACGTGTCTATCCCCCCTATTCCCGAGGCAATAATTACTCCTACCTTATCCTTATTAATTGAGGAGGAGGAAGTGAGGCCACTGTCTGCAATGGCCTCATCTGCAGCAATTATTGCATACTGTGCATATGGATCAAGCTTCTTAACCTCTTTACGGTCGAAATACTTGCCCGGATCGTAGTTCTTTAATTCACAGGCAAACTGTGTCTTGTGTTTACTGGCATCAAAACGAGTAATGAGATTGGCTCCACTTACTCCATTAATTAAACCATTCCAGTATTCTTCAACAGTATTACCTATCGGAGTTAACGCACCTAACCCCGTCACTACGACCCTTTTTAATTCCATATGAATTCGAAATTTTTTTTACTTATTAACGTTCGCTTCAATGAATTTAATGGCTTCGCCTACTGTGGAAATGTTTTCAGCTTGATCGTCGGGAATAGCAATGTTAAATTCTTTTTCAAACTCCATAATCAACTCTACGGTGTCCAGAGAGTCAGCACCTAAATCGTTGGTGAAACTTGCTTCAGGTGTAACTTCACTTTCATCTACACCAAGCTTGTCAACAATGATTGATTTTACTCTTGCTGCAATGTCAGACATAGTTTTACGTTTTTAATTAGTAATAATGTTTTTCTTTTGAAAAATTTCCGTGCAAAGAAAATTAATTCGCCAAATATTTCAAACAATTTTTCAAAAAAATTATGTGTTTAAACATCCTTTTTCTTTATAAAATACTGTTTATCAATATTTTAATTAAATTATTTTGTGGCAATTTTTATACGTTTTGTAAAGGCTTTTATCTCATTGTTTAGAAGAGGTATTTATAAAAAATGTTAAGATTACTTAGAAATTTAACCGTTCGCGAAGCAATTTATACCCCGATTCGCTAATTTTAAGTTTGGTACCATTTTTCAGAATGGCCAGATATGTTTCTTTCGAAAAGTGCTCAATCTGGGCTATAAAATCTATGTTTACAATGTACGATCGATGAATGCGCACAAATTGACGATCGGGTAGGTGAGTCTCAAAATATTTCATTGTCTTCTCTTTCAAGTGCTTACCGCCTGTTGTGTAAATCATCACATAATCGTCTTGCGCTTCGAGATATATTACCTGTTCGAGGGGAATTACTTTTATGGCTGAGTTGGTTTTTACTACTATCCTGTCGAGATGTGGGGGGTTAGAACTAATGTAGTCGACTACTTTTTTTACAGTCGTGCTATCATTTTGTCGTACGGCAAGTTTCTCTATTGCTTTTTGAATGGCAGTATTGAATCTTTCTTCTGAGAAGGGTTTTAAAAGATAATCAACTGCATTTTTTTCAAAAGCCTGTATCGCATACTGATCGTACGCCGTTGTAAATATGATGATGGGCGTGTGTTCAATCAATTCCAATACCTCAAAACCAGTTAGCTTGGGTAGTTGAATGTCCAGAAATATTAAGTCGGGTTTTTGCTCATTGATAGTTTTTACTGCATTGAAACCATCGATAATTTCGGCTATAATACTAATGTGTGGAAACTTTTTGATATATTCCCTCAAGACCATTCTGGCAGGTTCTTCGTCTTCGATAATTATCGCTCTTATATTTTCCATAAAATACTATCTTACTGAGGTATAATAAGTTTTACTTCAAAGATATTATTTTCTTTCCGATATTTTAGCAGTCCATCGTTGTGATAAATCAATTTTAGTCGTTCCTCAATATTTTTAAGGCCAAGTCCTGCACCACGTCGCGAGGGGGAGGTGGGGTCAAATTCGTTTTGAACCACAATGATTAAATAATTTTGTTCAAGTTTGGCGCTTAGCTGAATATGAACCGTGTCGATGCTTTCTGCAACCCCATGTTTGATAGCATTTTCGAAAACCGGTTGCAATATCATCACGGGTAGGGTGCACGAAAGGGTATTCGATACGACATCGGCAGTGTATTGAATACGGTCGCCAAATCGAATCTTCTCTATCTTCATGTATCGATCGATATTTTGTAATTCGGCGGAAAGGGAGGATAATTGCCTACCGTCGCGTGCCAGGGAGTATCGTAGAAAGTCCGAGAGCAAAATGATCATTTCCTGCGCTTTGTGTGGATCGGTAAGGGTAAGCGCACTGATAGAGTTAAGACTGTTGAACAAAAAATGAGGGTTGAGCTGGGATTTTAGCAAGTTAAGCTCTGCCTCCTTGACCATGCGTGTAAGACGTATTTCTTCTTGTTTTTTTTCCTGCAGATTTACGCGATATATATAAATGTAATAGGCAAGAACAAATGCAACGTAAATAAAAACACTGGGTGCTATCCAGCGGAAGATATGTCGACTTACATAATCGTAATCCGATGTGCCGAAGTAATATTTATTTAAAGAAATGATGATAAAGGTTTGTATCGAAATAAAAATGAGGGCTGCCAGTATATGGTTGATAATCGTATTGAACGTTCCTACTCGTTCGGGATAGCTGTATAAAACAGCATACCATATGGCTATGCCCAGCAATGAGCCAAATATACCCAACAATAGAGCGTTTGTCAGGCTGGAAGCAAAGGAAAGAGGGGATTTGTAGTAGTGAAACAAAAAATTTACTGCAATATATATAAGCCATGCACCTAAATAAATAGCAATATTTTTAGGATTTTTAAGTATGGGATGTGGTGTCATGTTTGTAGCTTTTAATCTCACCCCCTCCAAAGAATGCTACCCCTTTTATGATTAAAACTTTATTTGTATCGTGCATGCTGGGGATAGCGTGTCGCTTGTCGGCAAATCCGCCAAGTATGGATACCACTTCAGTTTTGACCTCCCAATCCGAAGGTACAATCAAAGATGCTCCTCCGAAAATACATACCATGTCGATGATATGGGTACCCTCTGCAAGCTGTGCATGAGTGAAATCGAGTTCGGACCCACCAAAAATACACGTTATTTTACCGCCCTTAAATTGTTGGCTTACAATTATTTGTTTGTTGCCCACAAAGATATTGGCCACGTCTATGTAGTCGTTTACGTTAGTTTCGCCTACATGTTCATATGTTCTAAAGCTGTACTCGTCTCGGTTCCAGTGACGATGTGGACAATGATGAACGTTGCTGTTACGCCGGAAAATGATTAAAATCCCCAATAAAATAAGAAGGAAAGGCCAGAATAGTTGAGAGAAGTTGTAGGGTAAATCAAACAGTCGAGGCAACATAAAAAATACGCCAATGGCAATTAAAATAAGACCACTGATGGAACCTTTATACGATACCAGGGTAAGTATTCCCAGAAATATGAGAATAATTTGCCAGCTAAAAAATATTGTGTGCATCCAAGGGGGCAGCCCGCTCAGGTTGTCTATCAGTAGAATGATTCCGTAAAACAGGATAAAAATACCAATAACCAATTTCCTGGCTGCTCGAGAGGAAGTGAAATAATCAGAATTATGCTTGTCTATCATTATGTAATTTTTTCTCTTAACGAACGTAAAAGTAGGACAAGATATCTAATCCTGTAAATAAAAAATCGGTTAAAACGCCCAAATAATCGGTAAAATTTTAAGTCTCGTTGTGCCAAAAATTTTGGTAAAGATACATATGCATGGGGCTGCATTACCCTGACAAAGTGTAATTATATAAGTTCCATGTTTATGTCATTTCGTGCTAAAGGGATCGACTGATAGTTTCATGAATTCGGCCTACAATAGGCGCATCTTGCGTTTTTCTCCTACTTAAAGGCTTAAATCTTGCCATGCGATGTGAAACTCGTATATCCAAATATAAACCAGTTTAGCTATGTATATCAATATTTAGCGATGTGATAGCTAATTACAATAAACATACGACGTCCGGGTGAGATGTTTCCTAGACTATAAGGCATTACTTTATCGAAAACATTATCAACTCCGAGGCTAAACGATAAATTCTTGTAACGTACTATTGATGTGAGTTTCCAATAATGGAAAGCAGGGTCTTTATAAATCAAAGTACCCACCGGTTCATAGGTACGGGCTGCAGTATATTTATCGGACAAATCGATTGTTGCCTGCCAATGTTTTTTAAAACGCCAACTATACGATATACTCCCTGTGGCAGACAATGGAGCTACGTTGTACATAGCGCTATCGGTCGATAGGTTTACTGCATTCACGTATGAGGCATTAAATGTAAATATCAGGTTTCGTATAGGTTGCCATTTCGAAAGCCAATCGACTCCCATTACCCGTGCCTTGTTGATGTTTATGTATTGAAAAGTTTGTTCTGCTACCAGGGTATGGTAGATCATGTCGGTGAGATAATTGTAATAGGCATTTATGGCAAAGTTGAACTGGTTTTTTCGAAATTCTAACGATGTACTTATGTAGTTCGAACGTTCGCTTTTAAGATTCTTGTTACCGAGTAGCTGAAACATTCCCTGGTGGTCGAAATAATAGTACATTTCTTTTAACGTGGGGGAACGGAACCCCTTTCCAATTGCGGTTCGAATAATGATGGGTTCGTATCGTGCAACCCAACAAAACGAGGGGACAAGACTATATTTCCCGGTCGAATAATATACAGTGCGTGCGCCTATAACAATTGAGTATTTCTTTGTTATACGATAGTCGTTTTGCAAAAAAGCTGCAGTTGTGAACATGTCTACATTGGGTGTTATAAGCTTATCGGAAAAAAGATTTTCGTATGTTCCTTCAATTCCCGTTGTCCAGTGTCCCCACGAGGTATTGGCATCGTATACCCCTCGAAATGTATGTAAAACATCAGAAGCTGTTTTCTTGTGGGTGTCGTTTCGGTTAAGCAGGATGTTGTAGTTGACAAACCGATCCATAGCATAGCTCAACGACATGTGAACGCTATCGTTGATTTTATGGTCAGTCTTCGCAAGGAGGCTTTGTCCTGTATAACCATGATCGATAGCCCGTACATCAATAATTCCATCATAAATTCGGTTATAATAACCATTGGCTTTAAGGGTAAAAACGGTATTATCAGATAGCGTATAGTCGAATCGTTGATTAAATGCTACATTGGTGTATTTTTCCTGATTTTTCGAGTAGGGCTCATTGGGGGTCAGGTCGTATCCATCGGTATGATTGCTAATAAAGGAAGATAGGTAGGCTAACTTATTTTTACTTCCTCCTGCATAAAAATTAAAGTTGGTTTCATTGTATTTTGAGTATCGTAAAGATGTTCCTGCCTCAAATTCAGACTGTGGCTTACGGGTAATTAGATTGATAACCCCACTGATTGCATTAGAACCATAAATCACCGAGGCAGGACCGCGAAGTATTTCTATTCGGTCGATGTTATCAAGATTTAATCGATAATAATCGATGTCGCCGTCCATCTCGCCAGCTATTCTTTCCCCATCGACAAGAAATAGCATATAACGTGCTCCCAGGCCCTGAAAGGTTAGTTTGGGTCGATATCCAAAGTTGGTTTTATCGAGCCCGGCTACTTCCCTTTCAAGAGTTGAGGTAACCGTAAAATTTCCCATGCATAGCTGTTGTTCTATCGGTACCAGTTGGGTAAGCACAGGCGTATTTTTTATGGGTTGTAGCATACGACTGGCTGTAACGACCACTGCATCGATGTCGGCTACCGATGGAGTAAGCTGGTATGTTTTTTCTTCACCGGTCAATAATGTGTCAGTCAAGGTGTTGTATCCAAGCATCGATAATTCAACGATGGTTCCTGCTGTAGCTGGTACTGGAATCACAAACCAACCCGAATCGTTGGTGATGGTAGCACGGTGATATGTTTTAATCCAAACTTTTACCCCACTGAGAGGCTCGTATGTTTGGGCATCGACAACTTTGCCCTTTAGCTGAACCTCAGCTAACAAAAGGCCATTTGTAATCAGTAATAAAATTATTAATAATACTATTTTTTTAATTTGTGAGCATATCATGGCTTAACATACCTAAATCAAATTAAATTACGAGATTTTATAAAGGAGGCACGTATGTTCCATGCCTCCTTAAAATACATTATTCAAGAGAACGAGAACCGTCGGCCTGATATTTATATACAATCGTGAAGTAGCCCGACTTACCTTCGTCGTTGTAATAATTTTTGATATAGAATTTAGCATATTTGCCTTTAGCGGTGCGGAAATAGTAAATCCATTTGCGGCTTACAATCATTGTACCATTGGGGGTGTCTTCCCGTTTATACCAGTCCATTAGCATGGGGTTCAACACATATTTGGTAATGGTCGGTTGGGCAGGATTTGCTGGATTGTACCCATACACGATTACCGTATCATCGGTTACGAATTTTACGGTATCGTTTACATTAAGGATTGCGTTAAGTCCCTCATCACCAGTATGAACTGTGTCGGCAATAGCGACTCCTGCTTGACCTTTTCCATTTTTGCCTCCGTTGGTCTTGATCATGTACCGCATAAATGCAATATCCCAATCGAGCGAATTTTCTGGTTCAGAGATATTTACAATAGTGTCTTTTTCAAACGAAAAGTAAACCCAATCTGTATGACTGGTAGCATCGATTATTTTATTTTGTGCTACAAGAGGATTTTTTTCATCATCCTTTTTGCATGAAAATACTGCAAAAGCTATGGCAATAATAGGTATAAATAGTTTTGTACGCATAAGTTTAATGTTATTTGATTTGACAATAAATATAGTGGAATGAAAAATTATAGTATACTACACCGAAAAACCTATTCCCCTCGTGAAAAGAGGATAGATTTCAGGAATTGTAAGTAAACTGTGATGTCTAATTTATAAAAAAGAAGGAGGGGGACGGTTGTATAAATCACAGGTATGGAGCATGAATTTGTAGGGCTCAGTATGAGGACATATAGAGATTACCGACCCATAGACCTGGAGTGTAAATATTTTTAGGATAAGTCCAGCAAAATTTTTAGAAAAATGAAAGCTGTCGTACGAATTTTTATAATCAGTTCCGAAAGAAGTAACAGTTTGTTCAACCGCAATCGCATGTTGCGGGGGGGTCGATGTTACATCGACCGGAAGCTGGGGAAATAAAGAAGAAATGATCCAGCTCCCCAGGTAGCAGACATACAATGCTGCTAACACCAGGTAGGGAGTATGTGTGGCAAAAAGGCCAAAACTGAACATCATTTCTTCTTTAGTTTTCTATTAACGCATGTTGTGGAATACGTTTTTAACATCATCATCTTCTTCCAGCTTTTCCAGCAGTTTTTCAACTTCTGCAGCCTGGTCGGCAGGAAGTTCTTTTGTATCCACCGGTATCCATTCAAATTCTGCGCTTACAATCTCAAACCCTTTTTCTTCAAGATATTTCTGAATACTGCCAAAGGATTCAAATTCACCATAAATGATGATGGTATCATCTTCGGCAAAGACTTCTGATACTCCGTAATCAATCAGTTCCAGTTCGAGATCGTCGAGATTGATACCCGGTTTATATTTAACCTTAAAGTTGCATTTATGTTCAAAAAGAAAACTCACACTTCCCGATGTTCCCAGAGAACCTCCGTTTTTATTGAAAATACTGCGGATGTTACTTACGGTACGCGTTGGGTTATCGGTAGCTGTTTCCACCAGTATAGCTATTCCGTGAGGGCCATAGCCTTCGTAAACGATTTCTTTGTAATCTTCCTGTTCCTTGGTGGTAGCACGCTTAATTGCCCTTTCTACGTTTTCTTTGGGCATATTTGCTGCTTTGGCGTTCTGTATGAGTACACGCAGACGAGGATTGGTATCGGGATCGGGACCCCCAGCCTTGACTGCCATGGCTATGTCTTTACCCAGCCGGGTGAAAGTTTTAGCCATCGTACTCCAACGTTTAAATTTTCGTTCTTTTCTGTATTCAAATGCTCTTCCCATCGTATGGATATTTTCAATTTAATATGGATTTCTTTGGAAGTGCAAAGCTATAATTTTTTAGCGAATCAACCTAATACGATATCAATGGGAGTTGTCGTAGGTAGCTATTCTCCAGCAAAATTTTTGTGATAAAATGAGCCACATCGGCACGAGCAATACGACTGAATAGCCCAATTCGATGATACCCTACCCGGTATTGGGTGGTTATAGGACCATTGGTGAGTAATGGCGCACGTACAAGAGTCCAGTCCAAATCGGTTGGTTCCAGCAGCTTTAATTGATTTACTCCATCGGAGTACCGAGCAGGAGCAAGCGTTTTTATTATCCAGGTAAGTAGGTCATTTTCCCACGAGGGAACATCCAGGGGCGAGGGTACTCCGGCACCGGTAAGCACAATGATTCTTCGGATTGCCAGATGTTCCATCGATCGGATCATATTCTGCAATGCCGTTGATTGAAATCCAGCTTCCGAGCCACGAACATACCCAATTACCGAAATTACGGCATTTGTCCCACGAATGGTGTTGAATACGCTTTCAAAATTCTTTACATCTCCTTGAATAATAGTCAGTAAAGGATGCGTAATTTTTACATGGGCGGGATTACGTACCAGCGCCTGAATGGCTATATTTTTCTGTAACAATTGCTTGAGTAGTTCTTGCCCGGTTCGTCCTGTGCCTCCAAATAGTGCCACTTTCATAGATAATGATTTTAGCAGTAAAATTATTGCAACTCATTTTATAAAAGTTATCCATTCTTCCATCTAACAAACAAATCCTGGTTAATGTTGATTTACCCATTCATACATAACACATCTTAAAAGGAAATGATTTCATACGCTTAATAAAAATTGCATTATCGTGTACCTGAGCTTTTTACGTTGATTAAAAACATAAAATTACATATTCTTGAGTTTTAATTGGACGTTTTTTCTATATTTCCAAAAAATTTTTAAACACGTCAGAATTGAGCTCAAACATAAAGTGACCATCTATGTTGCATACCTTTAAGAAGAGTCTCTCGCTATGGGATTCGACGGCTATAGTGGCTGGTTCGATGATTGGTTCGGGGATTTTTATTGTTAGTGCCGATATAGCCCGTCAGGTGGGTTCGCCCGGATGGTTGTTGATGGTATGGGTGATTACCGGGATAATGACAGTTTTTGCAGCAGTTAGCTACGGCGAACTGGCAAGCATGATGCCGCGTGCGGGCGGGATATACGTGTATCTTCGCGAGGCGTATTCACCATTAGTGGGTTTTCTGTATGGTTGGAGTCTGTTCCTGGTCATTCAAACGGGAACTATTGCTGCTGTGGCTATGGCTTTTGCCAAATACGCGGGTGTTTTGTTCCCCTGGATATCCGAATCGAATATATTAATGCAGGCAGGTTCGTTAAAAATCACTTCAACGCAATTGTTAGCTGTCGTTTCGATTTTAATTTTAACTTACATCAACAGTCGTGGTATAGAGGAAGGAAAAAATGTGCAAAACCTTTTTACATATGCTAAAATTCTAATTCTCATCCTATTCATTGGGGTGGGATTAAGGTATGCTCATTCATCCAATTTTTCTGATTTCTGGACGGCAAGTCAATGGAAAGGTGGCCAGCAAATTGAAATAACGGGTTTGGCACTTATTACCGCTATAGGTATGGCCATGGTGGGTTCACTATTTTCGTCCGATGCATGGTACGATATTACCTATACCTCGGCCGAAGTAAAAAAGCCTCGGAAGACCATTGCCCAAAGTTTGATTTTGGGAACGACAATTGTTTCTTTGTTATACCTGCTCATCAATGTTGTGTATATTAGCGTGTTACCGGTGAAAGGAATACCCGATGGCACTTCTGTGGTGGAAAGAGGAATTCAGTTTGCCTCTGAAGATCGTGTAGCTACGGCGGTAATGTTCCAGATTTTTGGAAAAAGTGCTGCCATCATCATGGCCATTGTGGTAGTCATTTCAACCATCGGTTGTAATAATGGGATAATCCTTTCGGGCGCTCGAGTATCGTATGCTATGGCACAGGATAACCTGTTTTTTAAGCATGCTGCCATGCTCAATAAAAATAAGGTTCCCTCGGTGGCTTTATATTTACAAGCTGCCTGGAGTATTGTACTGTGTTTTACCGGTACCTATAGCCAGTTGCTCGATTATGTGATGTTTGTCGTAATAGTGTTTTACATACTAACTATCTATGCTGTATTCATTTTCAGAAAAAAACATCCTGAAGCCGATCGTCCCTTTCGTACCCCAGGTTATCCCTTTTTACCGATAGTTTACATTATCCTATGCCTGTTCATCGAAGTTGTCCTTTTATTGTACAAGCCTGTCTCAACATGGCCAGGATTGATCATCTTACTTTCAGGAGTACCTGTGTATTATATCTGGCGAAGAAGCCTTCGGCCAGTTCACCCGTGAACCTAATGAATAAATGTAACATGTGTCAATTAAATTCTGTTTCAAATGTTTAGGGCATAATTTTTGTACAATATTAAATAAATATCTGGGAGGGGCAGGTTATGAAAACAAAATCATTCTTGTTATTGACAGTAAGCTTGGTTACTAGCTTACAAGCTATGGGGGGAAATGACGATATTTACTATTTCCCTTCGAAACACGCAGAAGAAAAAGCTTCTGTGTCGCAATTACCCGATACCAGCGGTATGACTGCGTATGAGAAATATCGTGCCCTTAAGGAAGGTGAAAATGCTAATATAGCTAATAATAACAGTGCATCATCACCCGATACTGACAATTCTCGCAAACCATCTTATGTAGTTGTTAATCAGGATACTACTACAGGAAATGTTACCATCAATAATTATTACTTCGACGACGATAGATTTGGCTTTTATCGTCGTTTTTATTTAGATTATTATTACTATCCTTATTATTATGATCCTTTTCTGTGGGAATACTCGTTTTGGTGGGGATACCCGTACGCCGGTTTTTATGTAGGATACGGATATGGGTACTGGGGCTACTATCCCTATTATTACTCGTACTATTATCCCTATTATTATGGCTATTGGCATGGTTTTTACGACGGATACTACTGGCGCGATTATGTTACTACTCAACCGCGCAGTGGTGTATATGTAACCCCGGGTCGACGCTTGGGCGGTTATGTAAATCTCTCGCGTCGGGAGAATGCTTCATATTATCCGGGACGTTTCGCTGCTAACGACTACTATCATGGAAGTCGGAGAAATGGAACAACTACCGTTGCTAATTCGGCAACCTCGGTTCCTGAAAGAACAGCGGTGACAAGAAGGAGTGTTTCTGCTACCACCAGCAATTATACTGCAACATCGAATGTAACCACTACCCGCCCCTACATGGGACAACAGACGAGACGTTCTAATTATATACCTACCTACAACACAACCACTGGCGAACGAAGGGCATATTCTGGTTCATCTTCGCGTAATGAAGATTATATTGTTGTTAATAATCGCCGTGTGAAAGTAGTAGAGGTGACACAAACTTCAACGCCTACCCCTCGTCGTTCGAATACTACCTATACCCCTACGGTACGGTCGGGCAGTAGCAACTCCAGTAATGAAGTTCAGACCCGTCGTTCTTCTACCGAAGTTCATGTTAATAGTCCACAACCCTCTTATAATGCTGCGCCTGCTTCAGGAAGCGGAGGTGCTCAATCGCGTCCGAGCGGAACTGGTCGAAGACGATAAAAGTTGTTTAATGTTCCGAATATAAAACAAGAGGTGTTGCATAATGTTTAGATTATGCAACCGATGAGTAGAAAAGCTCATGAGATGATAGTTCTTCTCTAAACTGTTTTTCAACAAATTTAAAATTATCTACGTATGAAACGATTTAGCTCAATAATAATCCTGTGGGTTGCTTCGATTGCAGCAGTTAGGGCACAGTATCTGACGGATGCTATAAGGGTGTATGACAATTTTTATAAGGGAACAGCTCGCACCGCAGGAATGGCTAATGCTTTTAGCTCGCTGGGTGGAGATCTGGGAAGCGTTGCTATTAATCCAGCTGGCATTGGCGTTTATCAATCGGGCGATTTTTCCTTTTCTTTGGGAATGCTTTCCTTCGACAATAAGAGTACTTTTTATGGCACATCCTATACCGAAACGGGTTATCAATTCGATTTTCCTTCTATAGGGCTTTTGATTAATCGAAAACTGGATGCTTCCAGTGATTGGAAAAGCGTAAATATGTATTTTGGCTATAACAAGCTAAATAACCTCAATAGCATGTTCGACATTCGTGGGTTTACCTCAAATACTACGCTGATGAACGAATTTGTAAGCTATGCTAATGCCTCTCCCAATTCGCTGGATTCTTACTTTGAGCAACTTGCCTATAATATAGGTATACTTAATTTTGATATAATAAACAATAAGTACTTTTCGCCTTACACGGGTATTCCGCTGCAAATGCAAAGGAGCATGGAAACTTCGGGTTCGCTGGGTGAGTATTCTTTTGGCCTGGGTGGAAATTACAACCATCAGTTATACCTGGGTATGACTATCAACGTGCGGTCGGGATACTATGAGGAAGTTTATCATCATACCGAAATTGATGTCGATAACCAGATTACCGATTATTCCTATACCTTTAACTATCAACTGATGACCTGGGTAAGTGGGTGGAATGCAAAGTTTGGCCTTATTTATCGTCCCATCGAACCATTGCGCTTTGGGTTAAGCATACATACTCCCTCGGTGCTTCGTATTCGTCAGGAAATGTATACAACTATGACTGCGGTGGATGATAATGGAAGTCGGTTCAATGAGGTACCTCTTGATAATTTGAACAATAAGCTTGGTAATTTTCTTGATCATTATACGTTCACTACGCCATTCCGTACCGTGGTGGGAGTGTCGTATCTTTTCGGTGAACGGGGATTACTGAGCGTGGATTACGAACGTGCTAACTACAGCCGCATAAAGGTTACCAGCGCCGACGATGTCGGGGCCAAAAATGCAACCAACGATGATATCAAATACTATCTGCATGCAACCAACAATGTTAGGGTAGGAGGTGAATTAAAGCTCAATAGCTGGTACGTACGGGGTGGCTTTGCCTATTACCAAAGCCCTTACAAGTCGGGTGAGGTAAACGAAAATGCCCATACCTATGTGTATGCGGGTGGTTTAGGCTATCGTTCTAAAAGTTTTGTGATCGATTTTGCTTATACATTTATGCAGCGCTCCGAAAACTATTACCTGTATTCCGATCCCAACCTTTATCCGGCTAAGCTTGAAAACGGTGTGGGTAGCTATGTGCTGACGATGGGTTTCCGTTTTTAATTGTTTGACTAAAACAGATTACGACGCCTGAAAATAAGTACCCCCAGGAACGACAGCACGAGTGATCCTACCACAACGTAAAAGAAAGCATATTTTGAATCTTCAAAATGATTGTTAAGATTCATCCCAAAATAGCTAGCAATCAGCGTAGGGATCATCAGGATAATCGTAATCGATGTAAGTTGTTTCATTACATCGTTCAAATTATTGGATATGATGGAAGCAAAAGCGTCCATAAGGTTGGCTTGAATATCGCTGTAAATCTGAGACATTTCAATGGCCTGTTTAATTTCAATGACGACATCCGATAGCAAATCCTCGTTTAAGTCGGGGCTGCTCGCAAAGTGTGAACGTTGTAGTTTTTGAAGTAACAATTCGTTCGATTTGAGGGATGTGATGAAAAATACCAGGCATTTTTCCATGCGCATCAAGTTTTGTAACTCTTTATTCTGCGTCGAACGTTCGATACGCTTTTCAATGTGGGTGGTTCGTACATTGATATCTTTCAGGTAATGCAGATAAAGACTGGCCGAACGATGGAATATTTCCAGCACAAAGTTTATCTTGTTATCAATTTGAATGGCCTTCGTTTTTACCGGATATAGAATGCTTCGGATGACATCGTTTTCATACAGACAAATCGTTACAATGGTATGGGGTGAAATAAGAATGCCCAGGGGTACCGTAACGTAGGGAACATTGTTATCGGTACGAAAAACGGGGATACGGATAATTATCATCAACCACCTGCCTTCGCCTTCGGTACGTGAACGTTCGTCGACGTCGAGTATGTCGTTGATGTAGTCGATTGGAATCCGCAACTCGTTGACGAGCCGGTCGATTTCTTCAGGCGTAGGATCGGTAACGTTAATCCAGCAACCCTTTTCAAATTCGTCTATTTCTATTAATCGGTTGGTTTGTTTCCAGATGGTCAGCATACTATAAATTTTTGGCAGTGATTTTAATTTTTTGTTGTTTCGGATTACAACACACCCCACTGGTGCTTAAAAAATCAAAAGCAACTACCAAAAAAATGTCGATGCAACAATTGTTTTGCTGCTTGCTGACGCAATCCTTTTACTTGCCAGATAAAGAATCTTAAGAAATTTCTTTTAAACATTGCGCCTTCTTTTATCTCCTGTCAATTGAAGGCGCATTACAATGAATGGCCTCAATTGTTACAGGAAGGATTCAACTTTAATTTACACGGGCCATCATCCATAAATCAACAAGGTGTTGGTTTGACTGCAAAAGTATGTTATTTTTTTGAGAAAAGAAAAAATGGCTTATTTTTTTAAATGTTCTTGTGGAATGAAACGAACCTCTATGGCAGAATTCACAAACGAGCATGAAAATATTTATCGTATACGTACTTGCCTGTATAGGAATCTCATAACATGCGAGTTCTATCCAGCCTTTTAGAATTATTTTTAAAAATATTTTCGGATGAATAATTCAAAGAATCTTCTAAAACAACTTGGTTTGTACTATCTGTCCCGTTGCATCTTTATCGTCAAAAATCTTTTTTTCTAAATCTTCGTCGATAGGGTCAGGGTTTACTTCTTCTGGCGACGAAAGAGGTTCTTTTTGCAAGGGCTCAATTTCTACAATCTGTTCAACCTCAAAGGTGGTAAGACGTTTTCCTTTGGCGCGAGCACTTTTTACAGCAATAAACTGTTCTGCATCAATAAGTTCGGGGGGACGTTTGGCATGTTTGCCGCCAAAGATTATTTTAAACTGCGGATAGGTTTCCCCACTGAGCAACACAAGTTTCGATTCGGGGTTTTCTTCATCTACAAAATTATAGCCCTTTTCGGTGGGCTCGAAGGTAAATCGTTTGAGATAATAATATTTTTGCTCAGCATCGAAATATACGGCAGAGAAAACCTTTTCGGGGTTATACTTTTCAATCAGCAGGATGTCGTCGTCGAAGTGTGTTGCCAGGTCAAATGAAGAAAGATAATAATTTCCATTATTACGTACTACCAGAATACGGTCGCCATTGTTGAATTCGCCGAGTAGCTTGCCCTTGCCATCTATATTCAGGCGATTAACTTCGGGGTCGTACCATATTTTGGTGCCTCCCAGGGTCGATTCACCCTTTGCTATCATGTCGATTTTGTGAATAGCATGTTTGGTGAGGATGTTTCCTACTGCGTTACGGCCTTTTATGGTTATTTCGGCAAAGTTGAAATGAAATTCGAGCGATTTTAATCGCGGACGTGGTTTAAGTCTTACCCGTATGGTTTCCGCTTCACCATTGGGATTAACCGAAAGATACAAGATTTTTGAGTAGGGTGTTCCCTGGGTGAGCTGATATTCCTTATCGCGCTGTAAGCCCGTTATAGCACATCGCTTAACATAATTTGTTCCTGAGGCGCCATCGAGATATACCACGTTGAAAATGGTACGTGTATCGTTCTTATGGAATACCCCCGCATATAAAATGTTTTTGCCAACATATACTTTTTCGGCAACTTTGGTGATCAGATATGTTCCGTCCTGTCGGATAACCAGAATATCGTCGATATCGGAACATTCGCACACAAACTCGTCTTTTCGCAGGCCAGTGCCTATAAAACCTTCTGCACGGTTGATATACAGACGTTCATTATTGGCGGCTACATATACGGCCTGAATGGTTTCGAAACTGCGAAGTTCGGTTTTCCTTTCCTTACCCTTGCCATACTTTTCTTTCAGGTTTTGAAACCACTGGATGGTGTATTCGACGATGTGTTGTAAGTTGTGTTTTGTTTCCTTTATTTGTTTTTCAATATTTTTAATGTGCTCGTCGGCTTTTTTGATGTCGAATTTTGAGATTTTGCGTACGGGTTTTTCGGTCAGCGCTACGATATCGTCGCGGGTGATTTCGCGGCGAAGACGATTTTTAAAAGGCTCAAAAGCCTGTTGGATGGCATCGAGCATAGCCTCCCAGTCACGGGTATCTTTTTCAAGTTCACGGTAGAGTTTTTCCTCAAAAAATATTTTTTCGAGCGAAGAAAAGTGCCAATCTTCCTCTAACTCGTGTAGCTTAATGTTGAGCTCCTGTTTGAGGAGATTCAGGGTGTTTTGTGTATTGATACGCAATACTTCCGAGACACCAAGAAAACGAGGTTTATCGTTCTCAATTACGCAGCAGTTGGGCGAAATCGATATTTCACAATCGGTAAATGCATATAGTGCATCGATGGTTACATCGGGGGATACGCCCGGTTGAAGGTGGATGAGTATTTCTACATTCTCGGCAGTATTGTCGTCGATTTTGCGAATTTTAATTTTACCTTTTTCGTTGGCTTTAAGGATGCTTTCGATAAGGCTCGAGGTTGTTTTGCCGTAGGGGATTTCGGTAATTACCAGTGTTTTTTTGTCGAGTTTCTGTATTTTAGCACGTACTTTGACCAAACCTCCGCGCATGCCGTCATTATACCGCGAAACGTCGGCCAGTCCACCGGTAGGAAAATCGGGGTAAAGCTCAAACGGTTCACCTTTGAGGCAGGCAATGGAACAGTCGATGAGTTCGTTGAAGTTGTGAGGCAATATTTTCGAGGCCAGACCGACGGCAATACCTTCAACACCTTGTGCCAGCAGGAGGGGAAACTTTACGGGTAAAGTTATAGGTTCTTTGTTTCGACCGTCGTACGAGAGTTTCCATTCAGTAGTTTTGGGATTAAAAACCACCTCGTGGGCAAATTTCGACAGACGTGCTTCGATGTAACGGGGGGCTGCTGCGCTGTCACCGGTAAGAATGTTACCCCAGTTGCCCTGACAATCGATGAGTAGGTCCTTCTGTCCCAGCTGTACCAGTGCTTCGCCAATAGAGGCATCGCCATGGGGGTGGTACTGCATGGTGTATCCAATGATGTTGGCTACCTTGTTGTATCGGCCGTCGTCGAGCCTTTTCATGGCATGCAGAATACGACGTTGTACAGGCTTCAAGCCATCGTTGATATGGGGTACTGCACGTTCTAGAATAACATACGAGGCATAATCGAGAAACCACTCCTTGTACATGCCGCCCAGCACGGTTGTACTGTTGTATATGTCGGTAGGATGACTCGACAATTGGCTGTCGGTCGTCTCTTCCAGTGGGTCGTTTACTTGTTCATCACGTATTTCGTCGTTGGAAATCTGTTCGCTCATTTTTCTTTATTGTTTAAAAAATCTTTAAAATGAAAATCTTAGACCTCTTCCTCTACAATATCCTCTTCGATTCTTAGATTTTCAATGATAAAGTCTTGTCTTTCGGTGGTGTTTTTACCCATGTAAAAGTCGAGAAGCTCGTGCACGACGTCTTCTTTGCGGAGTCGTACTGGCTCCAAACGTATGTCTTTACCGATGAAGTGTTTGAACTCATCAGGCGAAATTTCCCCCAATCCTTTAAAACGGGTAATTTCAGCATTGCTACCCAGTTCTTTTAAAGCAGCTTCTTTTTCTTTTTCGTCGTAACAGTAGATAGTTTTGTTTTTGTTTCTAACCCTGAACAGGGGGGTCTGAAGAATGTAAAGATGTCCTTTTTTCACTAATTCGGGGAAAAACTGCAAAAAGAAGGTAATCATCAACAGGCGGATGTGCATACCATCGACATCGGCGTCGGTAGCAATTACAATGTTGTTGTATCGCAGGTTATCGAGGCCATCCTCGATATTAAGGGCTGCCTGAAGTAAATTAAATTCTTCGTTTTCGTAAACAATTTTTTTGGTAAGCCCGTAGGTATTAAGAGGTTTTCCTTTAAGGCTGAATACTGCTTGGGTGTTTACATCTCTACTTTTTGTAATAGAGCCGCTGGCCGAATCACCCTCTGTGATAAAGAGGGTAGTTTCGAGTCGGCGCTCGTCGTTATCGGTAAGATGAATGCGGCAATCGCGTAATTTTTTGTTGTGCAGGCTGGCTTTTCGGGCACGTTCCTTTGCCAGTTTTTGTACCCCGCTGATAGCTTTGCGCTCTTTTTCGTTTTCGAGAATTTTTTTGAGCAGGATATCAGCCGTTTCGGGGTGCTTATGCAGGTAATTGTCGAGATGATTTTTCAAAAAGTCGTTAACAAACTTGTTGACCGAGGGGCCGCCGTCCCACATGTCTTTTGACCCGAGCTTGGTTTTGGTTTGCGATTCAAAGACCGGTTCTTGAATGCGAATACTAATGGCAGCAACAATGGATCCTCTAATATCGGAGGCATCGAAATCTTTTTTATAAAATTCGCGGATGGTTTTTACATAGGCTTCCTTAAATGCTTGTAGATGCGTTCCCCCTTGTGTAGTATGCTGGCCGTTTACGAAGCTGTAATAATCTTCCCCATATTCGGTATTGTGGGTAACAGCAATTTCCAGGTCATTACCCTTGAGGTGTATTATGGGGTAGAGTGGGGGTTCCGAAAGGTTGTCGTTAAGGAGGTCGAGCAAACCATTTTTGGAAATAAATACCTGGTCGTTAAAGCGTATGGTGAGTCCCGAATTGAGGTAGGTGTAGTTACGAACCATCGCCTCGATGTATTCGGGTATAAAGTGGAAATGGCCAAACATTTTTTCGTCGGGACGGAAGATGACTTCGGTACCATTACGTTCGGAAGTAGGCTGTTCGGGTTCTTCGGTTACCAGATTACCTTCGGCAAAGGTAATGCGTTTGTATCGGTTGTCGCGAAACGAGGTGATGGTGAAATGAGTCGATAACGCATTCACGGCCTTAATACCCACCCCGTTAAGTCCAACCGATTTCTGGAATGTTTTAGAATCGTATTTGGCTCCTGTATTCATTTTTGAGGCTACATCCAGCAACTTGCCCAGTGGGATTCCTCGTCCAAAGTCGCGAACTCTTACCTCTTTCTCAGATATTTCAAGGATGATTTCTTTTCCAAATCCCATCATATATTCGTCGATGGAGTTATCCATCACTTCTTTGATAAGCACGTATATGCCATCATCGGGTGATGAACCATCGCCCAATTTTCCTATATACATGCCCGGGCGCTTTCGAATATGTTCGCGCCAATCGAGGGTTTTTATGCTATCTTCGGTATACAGGTGTTCCATCCTATTGCTTTTTAGCGTCAACGAAATGATTTACAGCACGCTGCTAACGTTCCTTCCAGACAATACCAGCATAGCAAAGATATAGAAAAGTAAAAGAGCTACGGAAAAATCTTTATCAACAATGTTGTTAGAAGCGAGTATTGGCGTATTATTCAAACAATTAATGGTAAAATTAAGAGGTGGGGAATGGTAAAGTTGAGGATTTTGTAGAATTTTTTATTGTAATTTTATGATAAATAGCACAATTAGTCGTCGTGAATAATAATGTTAACCCACGTAAATATGAAATCTCGTAGTCCTATTTCCCTGGTATTGGGAATAATGCTGGCATTGTCTGGCGTGATATCAATTTTTTATACTGGCACTTTAATATTTTTTGGGGATTGATATCATTATTCGGGGGTATCTGTACCAATTATCATGGATTCTGTCAATGTATTCGCAGACAAAATGAGTCGATTAAAAAAAGTAGCGGAGCCGCTTAGTTTTTAATGGTTGGACTGACTTTACAAATTATTTTTGACGAGTAGCTGTAACCCATTGCAAGTGTCTAATTGTTCATAGCCAATACTGCAACTGAAAAGGCAAGTATTACCGTCACTGTCCTGATATGGTTTGGTGCTGCAATATTATCGGGTCGATACGTGTATTAAAGCGCTTGAAAAGGAGAATGAGCGATGTTCCTGCAGTGTTGAATGGGACAACACGGGGGCACTATCATTTTTTAAAATGCTCAGAAAATTGGGTGGTAAAACATTATTCAAACCACATACAATGGTTGATAAAAAATCACTCCTGTCTGATAATTTTTTAGAAGACAACAGTGAAATTAAATATCTTTGTAGAGAGTAATATGCATTATTATGAAGCTTTGGCATAACGATGTTGAAATTCAATTTTTTACAGAAGCTTTAAAAAATTTTGCTTCTCCAGAACAATTATTTTATAA
>ERZ795060.581-NODE-581-length-49305-cov-7.545421_pt1 | contig 49305 bp, 31 predicted proteins | sample MGYA00375144_ERZ795060 | MGnify/ENA primary metagenome ERZ795060 (study PRJEB30189, sample SAMN05720157) | activated sludge metagenome | isolation source: anaerobic digester from wastewater treatment plant | place: Japan | collected 2015-05-15 ... | reverse complement strand
TTCATTTACGATTTTTACAAGTTTGAAGGAACAAAAAATCGAGCGCCTTCAAGCTTCAACAGTACTTATAACTACTAATCAACAAGTTTTTTCATGAAAAAACATATCGTTTTGCTTTCACTCTTTGGAATGCTTTTTCATTCGTGTATGGATGAGCCCGTCATTCAACACAATACTTATGAAGGAAATTTTAATGCCTTATGGGAAATTATCGATACCAAATACTGCTATCTCGATTATAAAAATATTAACTGGGATTCTGTCTACACTGTTTATCATCAAAGAATTCCGTACATAAAAACAGATTTGGATTTTTTTGATCTTCTCGGCAAAATGCTGGAAGAATTGAAAGATGGACACGTAAATTTATATTCCGGTTTCGATGTCAGCCGTTACTGGAAATGGTACACCGATTATCCTGAAAATTTCAGTTCGGATATTATTTATTCCAATCGATATTTAGGTGAAAACTACAGAATTGCAGGCGGAATGCATTATCAAAAAATCGACAATGGTAATATCGGATACATTTATTACGGAGACTTCACCAGCGATTTCAGCGATACAAACATGGGCTACATATTCAAATATTTTTCCAATTGCAAGGGAATTATTCTGGACGTACGAAACAATGGTGGCGGATACATGAGCGGAGCTGAACAATTGGCTTCCTACTTTTTTACTGAAAAAACGCTCACCGGCTATCTTTGTCATAAAACGGGACCGGGACATACCGATTTTTCGACTCCGATAAAATTGTTTACTCCTGCCAACAAAAATGTTCAATGGTTGAGACCGGTTGTGATTCTTACCAACCGCATGACCTACAGTGCTACCAACGATTTCGTCAACAGAATGAGAAAAGCGCCTTATGCCATTATTTTAGGCGACAAAACAGGCGGCGGCGGCGGAATGCCCCTTTCAAGCGAAATTCCCAACGGTTGGATGGTCAGAGTGCCTACTTCGCCCATGTTCGACGCCAACATGCAACATATTGAATGGGGTATTGACCCTGATATAAATATAGCCTTAAAGCCGGAAGATGCCGCAAGAGGCTACGATACACTGATTGAGAGAGCTGTAGCGTTGATTAAATTTTTATGAAAAATCGAAAATTGAAATAAATAATCGAAAATAAAATTTTTGTTTGAGAAAATGCAAAAGCTGAAAGTTACGGAAATGAATCGCTTGACAGTAGAGGAATTCAAAAAAAAAGAAAAAACGCCGCTGATTGTTGTTCTCGATAATGTTCGCAGTCTTCACAATGTAGGTTCAATTTTCCGCACAGCAGATGCTTTTCTGGTACAGGCGGTCTATTTATGCGGAATAACCAGTACGCCCCCTAATGCCGAATTACACAAAACGGCATTGGGAGCAGAAAATTCCGTAGAATGGAAATATTTCGAAGAAACGCATAAGGCCTTGGAAGAATTGCGAATGATGGGATATACAATTTTTGCCATAGAACAGGCACGTGAAAGTTTACCATTAAATTCCATTGAATTGAATCCGGCAAATAAATATGCCATTGTATTGGGGAATGAAGTGAAAGGCGTTCAACAAACGGTAGTTGATGCCTGCGATGGTTGCATTGAAATATTACAATACGGCACCAAACATTCCCTCAACGTAAGCATTGCCGGGGGCATTGTAGTTTGGGAGTTTTTTAAAAAATTGATGGAAGAAAGAAATTAATTCCCTTTCAGTTTCTTAAACGGGAGTTTAACTTACTCCAAAGATCTTTCGAAATTAGTTGGTTTTAGGACGAGGGTATAAAATGAATGAGGAAAATCGCTGATAGTAACAAGAAATGAAGAAACCTGTGCCCAAACATCGCAACATGGATTGGCTAATATTTAGAGAGTCCATTGAAAAGCACTACCAAATATCATACAAAAAGGCTCAGATTTATAATTTGCTACTTTATAGGTCAAGATTTTGAGAAAAATACTTCGCACATTTAAAAAACAATTCAAAGATTATTTTGATAGTTGAGAATGAGTATCACCACGCAAGGCTTCTGAAAAAATTTTTGAACTCAAACAAAAAATTTACATTTTTTTGTTTCGATACTTACTCCATCCAATTTCAATTCAAAAAGCCCGGTGATTCATAAGAAAATCGATAATTCACATTATGCCTTTAGAATCGCTGAAGTTGAGTAAAGCAAAGCAAAGCTTAATCAGAATAGCTACTCATTTTCAAATTCCAAACGAAGAATTATTGACTATTTGTGCAATTTATTATTAAACAAAATATTAAAAAGCAAAAGAGGCAAAACCTATTTTTGGTTTCACCTCTTCCGAAAAACAAATTGGAACTAATATTTATCTGATTGTCAACTCATAAGGCAAACGAGCCTGAAGTCCATCCATTTTATCGAGCTGCTCTATCATTTTAAACATTTGATAATGTTCTCCCAATTTTAGTTTTTCGATGCGTGTTTCCGTTCCATCCGACAATTCTTTCAGTAGTTTTTCGCTGAAAGTCTCAATTTTAGGAAATTCCTTAATTTGGTAGGAAGTCAGCTTTGCTTTTTTCACTGCCATAGAAATGGCATCGTTTATTGTTCCCAATTTGTCCACCAGTCCGATTTCCATTGCATCTTTTCCTGTCCAAACGCGTCCTTCAGCAATGGCTTTAATTTGTTCAACCGACATTTTTCTTCCATCAGCACAACGTTTTACAAACAATTCGTAGCCCCGATTCACATAATTCTGCATTAAATCTCTTTCTTCGGGTCTGAAGGGACGGTTAATACTTATTGCATCGCTCATTTTATTGGTTTTTACACCGTCAAAAGTTAATCCTATTTTCTTGTCTAACCCTTCAATATTGGGGATAAGCCCAAAAATACCAATAGAACCCGTAATGGTATTTGGCTGGGCTACAATGCTGTCGGCTATGCAGGAAATATAATAACCACCTGAAGCGGCATAATCGCCCATTGAAACGATTAACGGTTTCTTTTGCTTCAACTGACTTAAGGCATGCCAAATTTGTTCGGAGCCGTAAGCACTTCCTCCCGGAGAATTTACTCTGAAAACAACTGCTTTTACTGAATTATCTTTTGCTATTTCGTTGATGGTTTTCACCAATTTTTTTGACTGAATTCCGTCAGATCCGTTGTCAATTGCGCCGGCTGCATAAAGAACTGCAATTTTGTTTCGATCATATTTGGTAGCATCGGGAACTTTACACATGGCTTCATGCCCAACATAATTTATGTTGGCAGTTGAATCCTTTAAAAAACCTTTGACAATGAAGTCGATTTCATCCTGATATACGAGTGAATCGACCAAAGCATACTGCTTGGCTTTTTCTGTAGGTTGAAAAGTCAGCATTTCATCCGCATAGACATTTAATTTTTCAAAAGGAATTTTACGACTGTCGGAAACTTCCGAGAGCAATGTATTCCAAATGGAATTGAGATAAACGGTAACCTGTTCGCGGTTAGCGTCGCTCATTTTGGTGTTAACATAAGGTTCAACGGCCGATTTAAAAGTTCCAACTTTCACTACCTGCATTTCGATGCCCAGCTTGTCAAGCGTATTTTTATAAAAAGTTATCTCGGAGGCCAAGCCTTTCCAATCGAGCATACCCTGTGGATTCAGAAAAATTTTGTCGGCAACCGAAGCGAGGTAATATTCGTGTTGCAGATAATTGTCGGCATAAGCCACAACAAATTTTCCGGATTTCTTAAAATCTTTCAGCGCATCCCGTATTTCCTTCATGGAAGCATATCCGGCAGATAAAGTACCGAAATTGAGGTAAATACCGGCAATATTTTCATCTGTTTTGGCTTTTTGAATATTACTGAGAATATCGTTCAAACCAATGGTGAGGTTGTCTTCATTTCCCATCGCTTGTGCCAAGGCAATGGAGAAAGGGTCTTCTTCCGAACGTTCTACCAAAACTCCATTCAATTTAAGTTCATAAACGGAATTAGGTTTTAATTTTGTTGGAGCACTTTTTTGTCCGGCTATTCCACCGGCAATTCCAAACAGAATGGCTACCAAAATAATACCGGCCAAAATTACACCCAAAATAGTGGCAAGTGTGTACTTAAAAAATTGCTTCATAAATAATGATTGTTTTGATATTAATATGGCTAAGAAACAATTGATAAAAAAGGAGAAAAATCACTGACAAAAATAGAGTTTAAAGAAAAAATACAAGCTATTTCTCAATGCCGAATACGAGTAAATTAACAAGTTCATAAAAAACTTTACAAAGGAAATCAATAATTTTCTCATTTCAAACGATTGAATTCAAATTTTTTTTGAAGCAGCAAAATTTTCTACCCTTTCAGCAAAATGAAAAAGAGAAGCCTTCTTTTAACAAAAAGGTTCCTCTTCTCAAAAAAATTATGAAAAATCTCTCGAAATCAATTATTTGAAGTCATCCCAGTTGGTTCCCAACATGCTTCCCGTTTTTTCGAGCTGAATGTGCATGCCGAAACAGGCTTTCAAATTGTTGGGCGTGTGACTTGATCCGGAAATGGCAAGATAATCGCGCAGCATTTGCTTATATTCAGGTGCAACACAGTTTTTGATAATGATTTCAGCTCGCTCTTTGGGCGTTGTTCCACGTAAATCGGCAATCCCATATTCAGTAATCAGCACATTCACAGAATGTTCGGTATGATCCACATGAGATACCATCGGAACAATGCTGCTGATATTTCCGTTTTTGGCAGTAGAAGGAGTGGTAAATATTGAAATAAACGAGTTACGTGTAAAATCCGCAGAACCGCCAATGCCATTCATCATTTTAGTGCCAAGAACGTGCGTGCTGTTGACATTTCCGAAAATATCGGCTTCAAGCGCCGTATTGATTGTAATCAAACCCAACCGACGCACCATTTCTGGATTATTGGAAATTTCCTGTGGACGCAGCACCAATTTATCCCGGAAAAAATCAATATTTTGATAAATTTTTTGCAATACCGCATCGGTAACTGTCAACGAGCAACCACTGGCAAATTTTATGTTGCCTTCCAGCATCAATTCGATGACGGCATCCTGTATTACTTCCGTGTACATTTCGAAGGGTGGTATCTCTTCATTTTTACCCAAAGAAAACAGTAAAGCATTGGCAATGTTACCTACTCCGGACTGAATAGGTAAAAAATCATGGGGTAGCCTTCCGGCACGAATTTCACCAGCCAGAAAAGTAGCCACATTGTTGCCAATTTGCTGGGTAACCTCATCCAATGGCGCAAAATCGGAAACTTCATCAGGTAAATTGGTTTCAACAATACAAAGAATTTTCGCTGGATCAACTTTCAAAATTTCCGAACCAATTCTGTCGGATGGTTTGTAAATGGGAATTTCTCTGCGATAAGGCGGATCCTGAGGTTGATAAATATCATGAAACCCTTTCAACTCTTTGGGATGATAATGATTCCATTCCAGAATAATATGATCAGCCATTTCGGCAATAGTGGGTGAAATGCCTACAGCAGCTGTTAAAACCAGTTCCCCGTTTTCATTCCAGTCGCAAACTTCCAAAATGGCAAATTTTGGCTTTGGCAAAAATCCAAAACGCAATTCCTGAGCCATTGTGGACAAGTGCAGGTCAAAATAGGGAGCTTTCCCAGCATTGATGGCGTTGCGCATGTCCTTATTCGACTGATAAGGAGTTCTGAACAACACAGCATCTGCTTTTGCCAATGCACCATCTACCGATACTCCTGTTGAAGCGCCTGTATACATGCCTATTTTAAATTCTTTTCCTTCTGCATGAAAAGTTTCTGCGCGCCTGGCTATAGCTACGGGAACAGCTTTGGGGCAGCCCGCAGGCGTAAATCCGCTAAATCCTACTACATCGCCGTGTTGAACATAAGTTGCAGCTTCTTCTGCACTGACAAACTTAAATTTATTTTGCATAAAAATTGGTTTATTTAATCTTGAAAATCCGCCGTAAAATTAACAAATATTTCTCAATCCTTCAAGAATTTCAGTGTCATGGGCACTAAGTTTACTTTTTTATAATTTCTCTAAGCACATGACAAAATTTTAAAATATCGATATTTGATTGTCAAAAGTTCCAGTTCGTTCTGTCGATAGCACTCGAGTACGGTGGATCATGCAGTAGAAGCACAAATATCAAATGAGCAATTAAGTCTTAAAGTTTGTAATCAGCCATAAAAGCCGTATTCGCCGCAATGAAAAATTGCTGTCGCAGCTGTTTTGAAGCCAAAGGCGAGCTTTTCAAAACAAACGACCTGAAACCTTACAAACGGCGCAAATAAAGAGGCTAATAAACTTTATTCGGGCTAAGTTTATACCTTTACCGAAGTGTTGAACCAAAACTGAAGTTAAATCACTACTTTTGGAATAGACCAAAGACTTTATAATAAAAAAGTGTCCTTTGAGGACACCATCTGGTCATTTAAATCAATACAAGATTATTTTTTATTTACGCGGAAACGTTCATCTCCCGTTTTGAAGAACGACACAATTTGCTTGGCGGCAGCAATGCCGGCATTAATGTTGGCTTCGGCAGTCTGAGCACCCATTTTCTTGGGTGTCGAAAAATAACGTACGGGAAATTTTTCGGCAAAAACTGCATGCTGATCAGGCATAATGTCGGTAACATATTTAATATCATTACGCAACTCCATGCAATTTATCAAATCTTCTTCGTTAATCACTTCCTTGCGGGCCGTATTGACTATGACTGCACCTTTTGGCAACTTCTGAAGCAAAGAAGCATTGATGGATTTTTTTGTTTCGGGAGTTGCGGGGATATGAATGGAAACCATATCGCATGAAGCATACAACTCTTCAACAGAAGTGAGTGGAGTAACGCCATCATTTTTAATAACTTCAGCGGGACAATAAGCATCATATGCAAAAATTTGCATATCGAAACCTTTTGCTATTCTGGCCACATTTCTGCCAACATTTCCGTAAGCATGAATACCAAGTTTTTTCCCTTTCAACTCTGTTCCTGAAGACCCGTTATAAAAATTACGCACAGCATAAATCAACAGTCCGAAAACCAACTCGGCAACTGCATTAGAATTTTGCCCCGGCGTATTCATGACACAAATATTTGCCTGGGTAGCCGCATCAAGGTCAATATTATCATAACCGGCTCCGGCCCGAACAACAATTTTCAATTTTTTGGCTGCCTTTATCACTTCAGCATCTACAATATCACTGCGAACAATCAAAGCATCGGCATCGGCCACGGCATCAAGCAACTGTTGCTTTTCGGTATATTTTTCGAGCAGGGCAAGTTCGTATCCTGCGGCTTCCACTTCTGCCCGAATCCCATCCACTGCCACTTTGGCAAATGGTTTATCGGTAGCTACAAGTATTTTCATAAGCAAACTTTTTTCTCTCCTTTTTCAATAAAGAAGAATTATTTATGTTAATGGTTAAAATTGTAAACAGCTGTTGCTACCAAAAGCATCAATGCAATTTTTCAAATTCCTGCATGCAGCCAACCAATGCCTGAACGCTTTCGATATGAAGTGCATTGTAAATGGAAGCGCGGAAACCGCCAACAGAACGATGTCCTTTAATTCCTACCATGCCGCGATCGGAAGCAAATTTAAGAAATTCGGCTTCCAGCTCCTGATATTCAGGATTCATAACGAAACAAACATTCATGCGTGAACGATCCTCTTTGGCTGCTGTTCCAACAAACAATTTATTGCGGTCGATTTCATTGTAGAGCAATTCGGCTTTTGCAATATTTTTCTTTTCCATTGCTTCCAAACCACCATTTGCCTTCAACCAGCGCAACGTCTCAAGTGCCGAGTAAATGGGAAGAACCGGCGGCGTATTGAACATCGAACCATTTTCTATATGAATTCTGTAATCGAGCATAGTGGGGATATGACGAGAAACTTTGCCTAGAAGTTCTTCTTTTACAATGGCAAAAGCCAAACCTGCAGGTCCCAAATTTTTCTGTGCACCTCCATAAATAACGCCATATTTTGAAACATCTACAGGACGTGAAAAAATATCGGACGACATATCGGCAACCAAAGGCACCGGAGAATCGATGTCGGTCAAAATTTCGGTTCCGAAAATTGTATTATTGGTTGTAATATGAAAATAATCGACGTCTGAGGGGATCACATAATTTTTTGGAATATAGCTGAAATTGGCATCTTTGGAGGAAGCAACTTCTATTACTTCTCCGAAACCTTTAGCTTCCTTGTAAGCCTTGCTGGCCCAAGTACCGGTAAGCAAATAAGCAGCTTTCTTTTCAAGCAGGTTGAAGGGAACCATGCAAAATTGCAAACTTGCGCCTCCACCCAAAAAAACTACCGAATAACCCGAAGGAATTTCCAACAATTCTTTAAAAAGAGCAATGGCTTCATCCATTACTGCCTGAAAATCCTTAGAACGATGGCTAATTTCCAAAATCGACAATCCGGAACCATTGAAATCCAATACCGCTTGTGCTGTTTTCTCAATCACTTCACGAGGTAATATCGATGGCCCCGCATTAAAATTATGCTTTTTCATCATTTCATTAAAAAATTTTTTTGGTTTATAAGTTTCTCCCTTTGAATTTAAAGCACAAAAGTACACAAATTTTAAATTCTTTCATTTCTTATGGAAAAATTTTTTAGTTTCAATTTTAAATTTTCATATAGGAGTCTCCTCTGAAAAGTTACTCAAAGAGAATTAGTTTTTTAAAAACATTGAGATAAAAAAGGTAAAAAATATTCAAAAAAGTTCTTTGAAATTTGCATATATTGTTATATTTCAGTATCTTAGGAGGTTGAAATACGATAAAAAGAGAGATAAATGTTCAGGAAAACAGAAAGCGAAATACAATTAGATATATTTTTTTCGCCCGAAAAACTTATCCCACATTACAGGTACTTAGCTCCATAATACCTGCAATGTGGGTTAATGCATTACAAAAAACTACTTTTTAGCAAAAATAAATTTTATATTGCAAATTATTTAAAATATCGAAACAAAAAAAATAATCAATAAGAATTCCCCGATGCTTGCGTCGGGGTAGCTTTTGTTTTTATTTTTTTGGAAATTTCAGTGGCGAAGCCATAAAATTGGCTTAATACCTCGCCGCAAGCAAGGAGGTATTAAGCCAATTTTATAGAATTTCTTTATTTCTCTTTTTTGAAGAAAATCAGGTTTTAAGTGGGGGATTCTTGCTTTATAAATTTCAATGTTTTTGTTCCATTAAGTGTTGAAATGCGAAGCAAATACATACCAGGTTTTAGACTTTTGATATTCAACACTTGCTCATTGCCGGTTATGGTCTGTCGGATATGTATTTTTCCACTCAAATCTAGAACAAAAAACTGTCCAGCCTGACTTTGGGGCATGGTCACCCGTAAATAATCTTTGGCCGGATTAGGATGCATTTCCACAATTTCAGCTTCGAAACTGTCGAGAGCTGAAGGTCCCTGATTGGAAATAACAATACTGACAGTGTCGGCTTTTCCTGATAAATCGGTAGCCGCACATACCACTCTAATAGTTCCGTTTCCGGAGCTTACGCCTGAACCATAAAGCATTATACCACTTCCACTTTCAACGAAATAAGCTTTAACAGTTTCATTATCAAGTAATGTCCATTTTACTATCTTGCTAAATGCATCCTCAGGTAAAACTAAAGCACTAAGTGCCAATTTTCCCCTTTTAGTATCAATATAATACTTGTTTTCAGCTTGTGTAATTTTTACAGATGTTACCTTTTTGTAGCTCTGATATACAGCAGGTGGGGTAAAGTGCTGATCGTTACCTTCAAAATGGAGAATAACAACACTGTATTTAGGCACAGTAATAATAAGACTGTCGGCAAAGTCTGAAATTATTCGTTCCTCAACTATTGCTTCTCTGTCATCAAAGTTAGTTCCCGAAATTCGTATCATTTTGCAAATGGAAGAATTTCCAATAAAGTCTGGAATATCCACCTGAACCTGATAATCATTTTCAAAATCGCGACTGAAAAGTGCAATCGAATAACTTGTACTATCGGTATAAGCCCTTGCACCTACCGGTTCGATCTTCAGATCAATCCCCTTTTCATCTTTAATTTTATAGGAAGTAGTGAATTCAGTTTCGAGCATGGAACCGGTACAGTACTTATTAATATACTTTCCGATGGTAAATAATGGAAGAGGTTTCAGAGAAATACGGTCTTCGATAATTCGCCATTGTCCACTCTCGAAGGAAAATACTGACACATCGGGCACACCATACAATGGTACCGTAGTATAATAGTCGGCAAATGTAACAGCTTGACCCAACGACCCGTTGTATGAATCAGTAGTCATATTTCCCTCATACATATACATTGGAAGTAGTCTATTGCAGGTAGCCAGCATTTCGCGCCATTCACTTTTAAGACCTTCCAGATTGGTTTGTAACATTTTAATGGAAGCCTTGTGGTAGTCTAATAGGGATGATTTAAGCGGAATAGCAGGATCCAGATTAAGATTTCCTCCCATATAACCACTAATTGCAAGTACGTCTCCCTCACCTTTATCTTCGGAAAGCAGAATTTTATGCAATCCATAATTTTGACCCGGATAGCGGCCACTGTATGCCACTTTTATTTTATTGGGGTCAAAACCGGCTGTCGACTTCATGGTAGTTGCTGCTGAGCGTGCCCAGGTTCCGTAAGCAGTATAATCGTTGAAATTACCTGCCTGATGCGCAGCTCCACCCCAAACTTCGTTACCAAGTTCAATCATCAATCCTTTGTTTTTTGAAAGTAAGTTGCCGTAACCTTCTGCAGTCCGTAATATACCTCCGGCAGTAGTTGCATCTCCGGCTATATATTCCACAAATTTTTTGAACGTGGCAGCAGGCGACAGGTAAAAATCAGTTTTCGGTCCTACCCCAACTGTTATAAATGCTTTAGCATTAAGCTCGTTGGCTAATTCAATCCAGTCGGCATACGAAAAATTAGCACCGGTACCAATCCCCGAAGTAAATTTGAAATTTTCCGAATTAGCTTCTATAGCTCCCCAGCGAACATGGGCAGGTTTAAAGTCACGAAGCAAATCCATAGCCCGTTTCGAAAATTTACTACCTTCAACATACGATCCCTTTTCGACAAACTGAATATTATCAAGATAATACGTTCCATTAGAAGTGGATGTAAAATCTAGGTACCAGGTAGATTCAGCTCCTTCGAATGTAGTGGTGAGTTCGACTTCATACATCTGCCAACTCGTAGTCGGAGTGACCGCCACTTTATTGGTAGTACCTGAAAACATTCCTTTGAGGTCGACATTTACAACTCCTGTAAATGAGGCGTCCTTCTTCATTGCGAAACGAACCAGATAAGTATATCGTTTGTCGATACTTGTATTGATTACACAACGGAAATATCCACCTGCAATGGGGCTCAGTTTGGCAGCGACTTTTCCCTCGTAAGGTGTAGTTAAATCCTTTACAAAACCAGTATTGAATACTTGTTTATCATAGTACTTCAGATTGTTTACATTCATTGTGTCGGTTTGTGAACCTTCAAAATCGCCAAAAGTAATTAAATTGGCACTAAGCAAACCAGTTTTTCGGTAATTCAGATTTATGCCAAAACCTTCGAACTTAGTGAGAGGATTAAGTTTTATACTCACTCGTCCTTTTCGGATACCATCACGTGTTTCATTGGGATCAAAAGCCACTGTTGACACATTATATGCAGCACTTTTAGGTGATTTATTATAATTTGCATCCACAGCTTCCACTGTAAAACTGTAATTGCTTTTTTCAGTTAATCCTATCACTAACACAGTAGTATCTTTAACTAATTCATTAACAAGGACATTATTTTGATAAATATTGTAGCCGCGCACTTCGGTTTCGGCATCAGTAGATTTGTTCCATTTTAGCTTCACCGAAAATGCTGTAACAAATTCGCTGCTGAGATTTGTAGGAACAGTAGGTGGGATATCATCAGCGATGTAGGTTTTAAAAGTCAAAACTTGGGAAGGATACGAATTATTTTCAGAATCATCTACCGAAACCACATGCACATTGTATGTCCTGCCGGATGTAAGTCCCTGTATTTTGTACGATGTTTCTTTTACGGGACTAATGTTAACCAACTCTCCATCAATAAACACATTATATCCCTGAAGGTTGTTGCGGTTATCGGTTGAAGGTCTCCAACTAACAAGTACATCTGATAAACCGATGCTTTGAATACTAAAATTTTGCGGAACAGTTGGTTTTACAATATCGTAAAACGGTGCCAGATTTTCGTTAGAAATGAAACTGAGGGGCGTGCTGGCACTGGTCCACTTTAACCAAAGTGGCTGAGTGTTTACAATATCGCGCCCATATACTTCGAAATAATACGGTTTACCTTCTTCGAGCAAATAAGCTTCTGAAGTCCATATGCTGGTAGCTCCTTCTACCAGCGAAGTTAGTTTTGACCAATCACTTTCAGGCCCGCCGTTCAGGTTCATAAACATATCAAAACCCTCGTTGGAAAATCCCTGAAAATTATAATACTCTGTTTTTGATGGAATAATATAACCATACATTTTCATCCAAAAAAAGTCACGAGCCTTGCCTTCTATCGGAGAGTTAGTTGTACAAATTTTCTGATACGAACCTGGTGTGGGAAAATCGTTTTGCGAAGGGCGTGGTTGCCAGTGTTGGGTGTCATATTCCACAAAGTTTGCGCAGGGATTTTTGAATGCCTGAATATCAATCTGCTCATTAAACACAGCTTTATCTTTTCCTCCTCCGGCAGTGCCACCATCGTCAGTAATAGTAATCTCTATACTCGCTTTGCCTATTTTTCCCTGATCCTTAACATATACAAATGCCACTTTATTACCTTGTTTGTAACTCACTGAGTCGATGGTTAGTAATTCAGGCGTTGTTGAAACAACTGAAATTGTAACAGTTTGTTTTTTGTCTATTTCACCATCGCTAATTTGTGGTAAAGTGATAATTTGCTGACCACGATTAGCATACAGTTTTGACATAATCTGACCCATACTTGGTTCGTTATTAAGAACAGGGTCAATATATTTTTGTACAATTAACGGTGCGCTTGCCTCCGAAACATTATTTGGCATTGCACCATCTTTTGCCTTAATTGTTACAATAAAAGTGTTGCCTGAGAGTCCGGTTACAGAGTAACTAGTATTTTGGGTAGTTCCTCTTAGTTTTCCATCCACGTAAATTTCATAAGTTACAAAACCAACTCCGCCTTCATTATCAACCGATGGAGACCATGTCAGGTCAAAGGAGCGGGAAGTTACATTCGATGCAACTATATTTGTTGGTACTGCCGGAGGTTGATTATCTATTAACTGTGCAGGAATCGGAAACTCTACAGTTTTCTCTGTTAAACCACTGCCAAAAGTTGAAGCTTTATCGTAATTTTGTTTGTCAAGGAGTAAATACCAGTTAATATTGTCATTTGAGCCATAGCAGGAAAATCCCGCGAACCAGCAATCGGGACGGATGGTTATTTTTATACTTGTTGGTACTATCGGAGTAGTATTATCAAGGGTTGCCCATATTGGAAATGGTCTTTCCCGAAGATATACCCATGCCTGATTAATTTTTCCATCGTACATATTTATACCTGATGAGCCCCATTCCCCCGTAGCCGAAGAAGTTACCAGCGTAGTGTTGGTTGTGAATTTTGTTATCGGATATGCCGTGGTGCCAACCATCCATTCCACTTCACCAACTTCTAAATAATTAATTGTCGATGTACCTGCCTTATCTACCTGAAATTTCAGATACCTGAATGCTGTATTATTTGTTGGTGGAATTTGCTGGGCTTGTAATGCAGTTACAAGCACGATAAACATTGACTGAAAATAAAAGCTTAATCTTCTCATACTATTAATTCTTTAGTTAGTTGAAGCAAAGATAATTTTACATCCTCAAAAAAAAACAATACTTTTTTATCCATAAATGATAGTTAGTTTATATCACTATCAGAACATGGATATAAGTTTTACATTCAAACCTATAATTTATCCCCTGTGCCTGTTAAGCAAGTAAGTTTTAATTTATAGGAAGCTAATCTGCCTCGTGGTTCAATTTTTACCGGGACACCGGCAGGAGCACTGTATCTAAGAAAAAGTATATCGCCCTGAATCTGCCAATGCACAGTTACCAATCCTTTTGGGTGTGGTACCGATCCCTTAGCCCACAATACGGATTCACTTTGTGGACGTATGTATATGGTATCGGGTGATAAATAACCCGGAAATCCCAGATCGACACCTAATACCTGCGAGCTCATGTAATAAGTTGGTGAGCTTGACCATGCGTGGCTAATTGTTGATTTCCCGTCGCGATTGAAATCTTCCCAAGTTAAATCGTTGCCTTCTATCACCATTTTACCCCAGTGTTTGCGAATAAATTTTTCGGCTGTACAAACATTGCCAGCCTGATAAAGAGATGCTAACACATAAAAACCGCCATAAGGTGTGGTTAGCTGATTCGAGTTTACCGGTTCTCCGATATTGATAACCGCGTCATTAAACCACTTTTGAATTTGCTCTTCTTGCCTCATGGAAGGTATTTTCCATACTGATGCCAAAGAACTTGAGATAACGTGTCTTGTAGGAAGCACCTTATTGTTTTTAAAACCATCCACAAAATTGCCCGACTTTTCGTCCCAGCTTTTAGTCAGTATAATTTCTTTTATTTCATTCGAAATAGATTTGAATTCAGAAGCATCGGCAAGCTGTCCAAGCATATTTGCTATATGAGATAAGTTGTCGGAGGCAGCATAAACATAGGATTGTATAGCCGTTAAGTCAGCCGATTTGTCAATGTTTATCCATTCCAGAAAAACATGATCCAGACGATAGAAATCATCTTTTTGCCTGCTCTTATGCAATTTTCTCAGGTAGTTGGCGTAAATGGGATAAACTTCACGGGCAAAATCCAAATCGTTGAACTGACGAATATACCAACAAGCAATGATAATATTCAGAATCGGATAGTCAGAGTGAATCGTAGGTGCCAAATCCGAATAAGTTTTACTGTATTGCTGATTAAACATGCGTATAGATTGTTTTGCTAATCGAGGATCGCCACTCACTGCTAAAGTTGTTGCGAATTCGGGGAACAAATCGCCTACATAATGACCACGTTCGCGAAATGGTGTATCGATATACGTATCTTCGGCACAAACACGCAGGGTACGCCATCCCATTTCCCATATATCATTCATTAGAGGATCGGAACAGCTAAAACTTCCTGTCTTTTCAAAGTCGTAAATCTGACTTTTCAGGCCTGCACTTTTTAGAATTACAGGCTGTGAATGATTGCTTACACCTACTTGTAAATACCTCATCCCGAAAGGACGGAAAGTTTCGAAATACGAACTTCCATCTGAGATAAAACGGGCAATTGCATTAATTTCGAATCGGTTATATAAAGTTACAAGAGAGTCTTTATTTAAATCTTCGCTCCAAACTAAATCGAAAACTGTACCTGCGGGAGCCTCCACATTGAGGAATATTCGCCCCAGATGAATTGACCCAAAATCGTAAGTAACAGCTTGATGTGTGTTGGCAGGAATAATAATATTTTCAGTTTCGAGTACAGCTATGGGCAATTTATTCTTGTTCAACCAGGCTATCGCTTTGGCAGGATTCAACATAGGAGCTGTACCAGATGTATGCAGCCATTTTAATTTCAGCTTTTCGGGATTTTCGGGGCACTTATCGTTGGGAACAAAAGTATTAATTTTTTCCTTTTCGATGGGTTCTGTCAATGCAAAACGTATAGTATCGTTAAGTTTGCGTCGAATCGAAAATTGTAAATCTGCATCGGGAGGGACTGCAAGCATACCATCCAGATTCGACCAGATAATTTCCTGTACTGAAAAGTAACTGTTCCAACCTTTTTTTAAACGCACTTTTGCATTACTTCTGAACGGTTTTTCAGGCTGTTTTACACCTTCGATAAGCTGTCCATTTATCCAATACTTACCCCAACTGAATCCAAAGTTCACATCTTTTTCTTCGTTAGAATAAATATAAGAATAACATAAAATTGCACGCAAATCGGAAGGGTTTTCGGTGTTTTCGTAATACGAAGATATATTATAGACACATTCGTCGGAGCTTAGGTTAAGTCTGTTCACCACAAATTTCGGCAAAATTGCATCATTAGTTAATAACGGAATTGTACGGGGACGTAATTTTCCAAAATAGCTTTGATTCTTTAATAATACGGGTTTCATCCATTTATCAGGTTTTATTTTTTCAGCTTTAAAATTATCAGGTTCAGCCAAGTTATCTAAAATTTCAACCGGTCCCTGTGCAAAGGAAAAACGAGGTGAAAAAGGGTTGTAACCTAATGCTTTCCTACAAATCCAATTACCTGGTGTTGCCAGCGAAACTGTATTGCTTTTATCCTGAATATTGCCCCAGGCAATGAAACCTGCTGTACCCATAGGAATCTGATAGGTATGAATGCCGATACTATGAACTTTTACAGCAATTACATTTTGTCCTGTTTTTAAATATGGCGCAATATTTATGCTATCGTAGTATGGCTGTGTTTCGTAACTACGAATTGGCCCGAAATTAACAAAAGTGCCATTCACAAAAAGATTGTAAAGTGATTTTGCAAACAGATAAATGATTGCATTTTGTGGCACTTCTATCAATTGGAATTCATTCCGGAAATAGGCATATACATTTCGGCCTTCACCAGTTTGATCAATCCATACATAAGAAGGTTCAACTGTTTGAATTTTGCTCATGGGAAACAACGTATTAAGTTGAGCCAAAAAAAGAAGTAATATTAAAATTCTGGTTTGCATTCTGATTTCTATTTTTTTAATTCTTTAATATGCTTTATTTAAAATACATTTTGTTCCTTAATAAGTCTCAAAAGAGTTTCATTTTTATCAATGTCAATTATCCGTATTACAATTATATATTATCGAAACTGCAATTTTCGATAACACAGGCTTCATTGATACTCAGCTCGTGGTCGGTTTGGTACCGGAAAACCACATTTCAAATGGTTAATGCATTTAGTTACAAACCATAACTGAGCACTGCACCTTCGATAAGGTATTGATTTGTTGCGCTTACCGGCGGTATAACATAAACTTTCCCTTCGAATAAATCCATTCGCCGATTGTATATAATTCTTCGAATTTATTATCGATATAAAATTTCCAACCATCGGCTGAATCTTCAGCAACAGACCCTGGAATTTTTAGCTTGTCGGGAGAAAAGGATGCTGTAATTGTTGGTGTTTCGAACCACCAGCTCCATCTGCGCCAGCGCATAGTGGCTACTTTCCAGTAATTATAGGCTACTGCACTGTGAGCTGCAAGTTTTGAACAAGTGAGCGTAAGGCTTCCGTTTAGCTCAGTGATGCTGTCAATATTTATCCATCCACTATTGGGCCAACGGGCAACCAACATTAACTTTCCGTTCACAAACAAATTGGAAGACTTTGATATATTGCCCGATATCAGGATATTATTCTTGTAAGTACTCCAGCCTGTATTGACATTACTTCCACTCACAACAGGTTTTGGTAGATTCTGAACGCCAAAGGCATCGAATATAAGATTCGATGATGAACCATTGCTATTGTCGCCTGATGAAGGTATGTAAATGGTTTTTGGATAAAGCGCGAAAGCATTTATCAACATTACCAAAAATAAAAATACTTTTTTGTGCATTCGATTTAAAATAGATTATTCTTTTTTTTACCACACAGAATACTGTAATTTGCATTTTATATCAGCTTTAGATAAAAATGAGACAGAAAGAACAGCAAAGCAAATGGTTGATTTCTTATTCATCGTTGTGCTCGTAATAAAATTAATTTCGGTAAGTACAAAAATACGTGAAAAAGTAGAGTTTTAATAATCTTTTTTTGACCAATATTGATATTTAAGTTCCATTTACCTATAAAACTCATTGAAATATATAAATTTATGTATGAAAAGTATTAACCTATTCGTAACAATGTGCTTAATTTTGTTTACTGCATCAAAATTTTTTATTTTTATTTCATCCCAAGGATGTTTTTTTAGATTAACTTCATGATTATAAGTTGGTTGCTGAATGAAATGTATATTTCCGGGCACTCTTAAACCTTTTGCTTTGTTCCATCCTGCTCCATCTATCTGCATGATAATTTCAAATTCCTTAAATTCATTGGATACAGGATACATTTTCTAAAAATAAACTCATCATTTCGGTATTTGCATACAGTAATATTAAAGAACTAATGTGGCCTAACTTCGGACATATTCCTGCATAAACATAAAAACTTTCTCTTACCACTTGTTTTGCTACCAGAGGACGAACCTGTTTGGTTGCCCAACAACTTCTTGGAATATTTACTCTTCCAAATCATCTTTTTGGTTTGAATTTAAGATACAAATTGTTGACTTGATAAACGCTATGTTTTACCAAGTCAACAATAATTTAATACAAAAATGGTTTTTTAAAGCTCGACTAATTAACAATTATAGATTACAAATTCATTGATTAACAAAGCTTTGCATTAGAAATCCTCGCTTCGATGGAAGCAGAAGCCACACATGCAACAGTTACACGTCATTACGGACTTCAATAGCAAGGAAAAGAAACTTCTACCAATCCTATTACTTCCATTTTTGCTTGGACGCGCCGACTGGTAAAAAGCAGAAAACTAAAAAGATAAATGGAAAAAATTAACTCTTTCCGAAACATTCTGTTCATATCAATTTTCAAACAATGAAATATTCGCGTAACCAATTGATAACATTACCCTCTTACTTTTGCCATAGAATTAAAAACAAATTACTAACTAAAAAATTACATTTAAATGAAAACAAATTGGCATCATTTAATTTTCGTTGCATTGTTGTGCATAGCAGCAAGTGTATTTTCAGTGAAAGCACAAGGAAAATATACTGCAACAGATTTCCATCAACATACTACTTATTCTGATGGAAGTTATACGTTTGGCTACATGATGGAAAAGAACAATCAGTTTGGATTGGATTGGTGGGTGAATAGTGAACACGGAGGTGGATTTGACAGATGGGGATTTGCATCCGGAGCCGATTTAGGTACGGAAGTAAGCTGGTCGGAAGCAGGTATCGAAAAATTGGGGAAAGCAAACGGAGAAAAGATGTGGAGATGGCAATCGTTGCGCGACTGGTCGTTCAGAGATATAATGCTTTACAGAAAAGTATATCCAAACAAAACGATTATTCAGGGTTTTGAATGGAATGCACCCGGACATGAACATGTAAATGTTTGTATTATCAACAACCAGTTTGATGAAAACACAGAGAATTGTCTTCCTATTGCCGAATTTGAATACAAATTTGACAACAATGATTCAGATAATTCAAATCCCAATGGTTGGACAAAAAGTACAAATACAGGAAAAGCTAAAACATTGGAAGCCATTCAATGGTTGCAAACGAATTATCCGAATACTTCATGGGTTATCCCTACACACCCCGAAAGAGCCAATACTTTCAAAATTGAAGATTTTCGTAATATGAACAATGCTGGTCCTTCCGTATGTTTTGGTTTTGACAGTCAGCCCGGCCATCAGAAAGAACCTAATCGAGGCGGTTATAGAACTACTTCTTATGGAGCTAATGGTGAAGGAGCTACATGGGGAGGAACCGGATACTTTGCTGCCAAAGTAGGAGGTGTATGGGATGCTCTGTTGAGTGAAGAACGCAAATGGTGGTTGTTTGCCAACTCTGATTGTCATTTTAATGATGGTGATTTCTTTCCAGGTGAATATCAGAAAACAAAAGTATTTGTAAGCAATCCTAAAAATCCACAATCGCTCGTTGATGGGCTTCGTTCGGGTAACTCTTATGTGGTAATGGGAGATTTAATCGATTCATTAAGTTTTACTGTTGGTTCGGCAAAAATGGGTGAAACTTTTGTTACTGCGGATAACAATGTGGTTGTTAGTATTATTGTGCATGATCCTCAAGTTGATAACATTCATAATACCTATTCTGCTTTAAAAAATCCTGAACTGGATCACATAGACTTGATAGCTGGGAAAGTAACTTCACTTATTGACCCACAAAGTCCTGATTACAAAGTCGATAGTGTAACAACAACTTCTGTAATCGCACGATTTGGCAAATCAGTTCATACTGATGCCAATGGTATCACGACCATTCCGTGGGAAGATCTTGGAAATGGATATTTTAAAATTACTTACACGGTAAATTTGAATAATCAAAACATGTATTTCCGTTTGCGTGGAACGCATCACGCTTTCGGAGATGCCAATGCCGAGATAGACGACAAGGGAAATCCACTGGTTGATCCGTTTGGCCAAAATACTGCCGAAAAAGCTTTTAACGACCTCTGGTTTTACAGCAATCCTATTTTTGTAACGAAAAGTAATCAAGCCGGAATTTCTTCTCCTAAATTAGAAAATATCCACATTTATCCCAACCCAGCAAAAGATATGCTTTTAATTCAGTTTACTGAACCTCAAACAGGCCTCATAAAGTTTGTAGATATGTCAGGTAAGTGTGTTCTGCAATCAGAAATCAAAAATTCGGTTCAAGAACAAATTTCTTGCAGTTCTTTGCCAAAGGGATTGTATTTTGTAAAAATCAACAACTTAATGCAGAAAGTAATATTGGAATGATTAATTGATTTATATGAAACCCTCATGTATTGCATACACAAATACGAATGAATATAATATTCAGACATGTGGGTTCCATCAGACCTTTAAAAAATAAATTATATTCTGATGAAAGATTAAATTGTTAAAATTTTTAATAATCTTATTATCAAATATATATAACACTTACGATCAAAAGAGGGTGTCCCAAAAGGGCACTTTCTTTTTTAAAGTAAGCAGCCGATTTAAGGGTTAAATTTTGATAGAAAATAGCTTTATTTTTAATTTTATTTTGGAACAAGCAAAAAATAAGAATAAAGGTGTTTTTAGCATTTTTTGTCGATTTGTTGATTTTCAGTTCCAGTTAGAACATTGTGAACAGGTTTGAGTTGTCCGTTTTTCATACGATATCAACATAACTAACATTCAAAGTTAAATAGTTCATATTTAACAGTAAATAAGTAAAACTTGGGTAAATATCCGATGAATATCCTCTTTTAACTGACAGGAATGAAAACGGTTGATCGCATGAATGCTACATGAAACTGATCCGGTCTGCAAGTGCTTGCTCTATTTTTCGAATCGAATAATTGTTCAAATAACTGTACAAAATACTTCAGCATCATTAGCGTTGATTGGCACTTGTTCATCCTCCCTTTTAAGTATCAATGATTTGAGCAATATCCAAATTATCTACTATTTGATTAACCAACTGTGCAGGAGAATCTTGTGGTACTTTTTCATCCAAACTGGCAGGGAACAAAACGATTTGTCCTTGTTCATTGGATTTAAAAACTACTCTGGACGTAATTCATGTTATTGATTAACAAATAAAAAGATACAAAAAAAAAATATTTCTACAAATTTATTCTTCCTATTTTTAATCCAATATCCATTAAAAAAGATTGCAACAATTCTTGAACAGCTCCATCGGGAAATGGAAAAAACAACCACAAATTTTTAGGTGTATTACAAAAATTCTTTTTCGATTTGTTTTTTGAGTAGGTTTTTTACTTCTTCTTCCTCTACGGTTTGGAACAACTCTTTTTGGAGGGAAGTTACGCCCTTGTCCACAAAGCCGCAGGGATGGATGTAATTGAAATAATTCAGGTCGGTATTGACATTGAGCGCAAAGCCGTGCATGGTAACAAAATGCGAGCTCCGCAAGCCAATGGCGCAAATTTTTCTTGCCCGGGGCGTTTCGGCATCCAGCCACACCCCTGTTGCTCCGGGCAGTCGTGTACCCTTTAACCCATAATGTTCGAGTAGATGGATGATGACTTCTTCGAGTTTGTAAATAAAAACTTTCAGTCCCAGTTGCAATTTTTCAAGGTCAAAAATAAAATAACCAACCACCTGCCCCGGCCCATGAAAAGTGATATCGCCACCCCTGTTGGTGCGGAAAAAACTTGCGCCGCGGGTTTGCAACTGAATCTGGTTGAGCAGTAGATTTTCTTCATGTCCGTTTTTCCCCAACGTATAAACGGGAAAATGCTGGCAAAAAACAACATAGTGCGTGTTAAAATCGGCATTTTTTTTGTTTTGAAGCAGCAGCTGAAACAAATCTTCCTGCCTTTTCCACGCATCGGCATATTCTGTCAATCCCCAATCCAAAAATTCGATTTGCCGGGTCATGGTTACTTTTGTTTTTTATGTTTTAAAAATTTAAATTTCGGACGTTCAAAATGCACCGGTTCGATTTTGTTCATCATGGCCATGATGCGACCTTGCCGTTTCAAGACATATCCTGAGGGATGGGCAGGGTTGAAACGTCGGGGATTGGGCAAACAGGCAGCAATAAGTGCCGCCTCTGATTTTGTGAGTTTGGAAGCATGTTTGCCGAAATATTCCATCGAAGCCGCCTCCACGCCGTAAATTCCATCGCCCATTTCGATCACATTCAGGTAAACTTCCATAATTCTTTCCTTGCTCCAGAAAAGTTCGATCAATACGGTAAAATAAGCCTCCAATCCTTTTCTGATGTAAGAGCGCTGCGGCCAGAGGAAAACATTTTTTGCCGTTTGCTGCGAAATGGTACTGCCTCCACGAATGCGACGACTTCGTTTATTGTGTTCAATGGCTTGATTGATGGCTTCAAAGGAAAAACCATGATGATGCAAAAACTGGTCGTCTTCGGCAGCCACTGCTGCCTGAATCATATTGTGCGAAATTTTGTCGATGGGCACCCATTTTTTGCTGATTTTCGGCGTTTCGCCGGAGAAAACGGATTCAGCGGTACGAATGAGCATCAGCGGCGTAACCATTACCGGGACAAACCGATAGATAATCACCCATCCAATGCTAATGAGAAAGAATAAAACGATAAAGTTTTTAATGAATTTAAAAGCTTTCCTGAACATAACGAAAAAATTTGTTAGTCGATCAGACGAAAACGTACGCGCCACCTGCCATCTTCATAATCGTGGCTGATAATTTCAAAATGTCCGATTTCGGAAGTATTGTTCACATGCTGGCCAATGCAGGCGCAGGCATCATAATCGCCAACTCTGACAATCCGCAACACGTCGGAAGCGTCATCCGGGAGTTTCGACAAATCTACTACACCGGAAGCTTCTTCCCGTTTCAGAAATTCGATGGTTACCGGCAAATGACTGTCGATAACGGCATTTACCCGGTCGGAAAGTTCCCGAATTTGTTCCTCTGTAGGCGCCTGCGGCAAAAGATAATCACACTTGCTCTTTTTCCGTTCGATGTGGGCATTTTGAGAGCGCCCACAACCAAACATGCGAATCATAGTCTGGTTGAGAATATGTTCGCATGTGTGCATGGGTTCGAAGTATTGCTTTTTAGGCCCATTGATCTGATTTTCCATTTTGGTCTCTTTTGCATTTGTTTGTCGTCTGCAAAGATAATGAATCTCAATGAGAAGCAACTATAATCGATATCTTACTATAAAAAAATTTCTGTTCGGAATTAAAGATTTCAAAAATAGTCTGATAGTCATCCTGTCATTCAACACAGCAAATAGTTTGTAAACATACCTATAAATCGATTATTGGATATTTTTCAATTTGCAAAATTGAAATAACTCTCATCTATACTCAACAACAAACTATAAATTATCTGAAATTCTTTTTGAGACTTTTCAACTTTAAGATTTCACCTCCGAAGGTTTAAAAAAGCGAAGTCGAAGTGCATTCAGCACCACCGTAACAGAACTGAAACTCATGGCTGCTGCAGCAAATATGGGACTGAGTTTCCAGCCGAGCAGTGGATAAAAAATACCTGCAGCCAAAGGTATACCTATAATATTATAGAAAAATGCCCAAAAGAGATTTTCCTTAATGTTCCGTATCACGGCATTACTCAGTCGAATAGCCGAAACAGCATCCATAAGGTCATTGCGCATCAACACAACATCTGCCGATTCGATAGCAATATCGGTTCCGGCACCAATGGCAATTCCCAGATCCGCACGCATCAAAGCCGGTGCATCATTGATGCCATCTCCCACCATTGCCACCTTTTTCCCTCCTTTTTGCAGATTTACTATTACTTTATCTTTATCCTGAGGCAACACTTCTGAAAAAACGGTTGAAATTCCCAATTTACGCTGAACAGCAGCCGCCGTTTTTTTGTGATCACCTGTCAGCATGACAACCTCCAGTCCCAAAGAACGGAATTGGTTCACGGCTTCCTTGCTGGTTGGTTTCAATGGATCAGCAGCAGCAATCACTCCTATTACTTTTTCCCTGGAAGCCACAAACAAGGGTGTTTTTCCTTCTTCAGCCAGTTGAGTGGCAATTTTATCGAAATTCTGTACATCTATTTTCTGCTCTTCCATTAATTGTCTGTTTCCTATCAGAAAATAATTTTCTCCGGCTTCAGCAACAATTCCTTTTCCGGGCAGAGAAGTGAAATTTTTCACCGAAAAAGTTTCCAGCTTCCTTTTGTCTGTTTCTTCCAGAACAGCTTCTGCCAATGGATGTTCAGAAAGTTTCTCCAGCGAAGCGGCTATTTGAAGCAATTCATTTTCCGTAATGTTTGGTGAAGGAATGATGTCGGTAAGTTGAGGTTTTCCCATTGTCAACGTTCCGGTTTTATCCAGCACTACCGTATCAATTTTGTGTGCCATCTCCAGCGAAGCAGCCGATTTTATCAAAATTCCGTGTTCAGCTCCTTTTCCCGTTCCCACCATAATGGCAACCGGCGTTGCAAGTCCCAGAGCACACGGACAGGAAATAACCAGAACGGAAATGGCAACTGACAAGGAAAAATCGAAAGAATACCCTAAAGAAAACCAGACAATGCCAGCCGTCAAAGCAATAAAAATAACCACAGGTACAAAAATACGGCTTATTCTGTCGGCCAACTTAGAAATGGGAGCTTTTGAGGAAGAAGCTTCTTCCACGAGGCTGATAATATGCGAAAGAGTGGTATCATTACCCACTTGCGTTGCTTTGAGCGTGATATATCCGGATTTGTTGATGCTGGCAGACAATACTCGGTCGCCGCTTTGTTTCAGTACCGGGATACTTTCTCCGGTTAGTGCCGATTCATCCACTGTAGAACTTCCGCTTTCCACAACGCCATCCACAGGAATTCGCTGACCGGGGCGAACAACAATTATGTCCCCTACTCTAACTTCTTCTGCAGGAATTTCTACTTCTGTCCCGTCTCGAATAACAGTTGCCGTTTTTGGAGACAAATCCATCAATTGCGTGATAGCCCGAGATGTTTGACTTTTTGATCGCGATTCGAGATATTTTCCAAGCGTAATCAAAGTCAAAATGGTTGCTCCCGACTCAAAATACATATCGTGAGCAAACTGATGCACCAACTCCGGTTGTGCATGACCAAGCCCGTAAGCTATTTTGTACAATCCGTAAATTCCATATAAAATGGCCGCCGAAGAACCTATGGCAATCAGTGAATCCATATTTGGAGCAGCCTTAAAAAGCATTTTGAAACCGTTTCTGAAATACTTTTCGTTCGACATTGCAATGGGAAGAGTCAACAAAAACTGCGTAAAAGCAAAAACCATTGCATTTTCTTCTCCCCTGAAAAAAGCCGGTATATACCAACCCAGCATGGAACCCATAGACAAATACAGTAACGGTAACCAGAAACCGAAAGTAATCCACCAACGTTTCTGCATTTCCTGTTGTTCTTTTTGAACAAAATCTATTTTTTTCGTTTCCCGACTCGCAGCCTGCTCTGCAGATGATTTTACATGTGCTTCGTATCCGGCTTCTACAACGGCTTCTTCAATTTTATCAGTATCTACGTTCGATTCCTCAAAGTCTACTACCATACTGTTGGTCAGCAGATTGACATTAACTTTTTTAACACCTTCCAGTTTTCCGACCTCTTTTTCAATGTGGGCTGCACAGGCAGCGCAACTCATTCCCACCACATCAAATTTTTCTGTTTTCATTTCGGTTTGTTCTGAATTAAAATTTCTTTATATAAACAGATAAAAAACTATTTGGTTCAAGTTCACCAACAAAGAAAAATTTCCTCTAGTTTGTTAAAATATAAAAAAAAAGATGAAAACTAATAAAAGTTAATTCCATTGCTTTGCAAATCAAAACACTGTTTCCTTTACGTCTAACTGATAAACAAACATTATATTTACTTCTAAAATTTCAAACATTATGAAAAAGCTCGTATTATTGGTGTTTTCGCTGATACTGTTTTCCGGTATCGGTTTTGCGCAGAACAAATCTGATGAAAGTTCCCATCCGTCATTGCCGGCTGCTTTGGAAAATCTGACCCAGCGGGAGAAAGATTCCATCTTGCTCAATAAACTTTCGCCCGAACAATTGCTGGAACTGAAAAAAGCGGAACTGGAAAACGAAAGGAAAAAAATTGAAGGCAATGCACGAGAAGACATGCCACTTACAGGATTCCAGATTTTCATGATTGTGGTTGCACCTTTCCTTTTTGTCATTATTCTGATATGGACTATTTATGCTGCAAAAAACAAGGAGTCGAAACGAAAATTTGAACTGTACATGAAGGCGTTGGAAATGGGACAGCCGATCCCGGAAGATTTTTTCCAGAAAGATAAAAAGGATAAGCCGAACTCCAACTTAAAAAAAGGCGTATTATGGGCTGCAGTGGGACTTGCCTTGCTTATTTACTTTATCATCAATCACAATAATGATGGGCTGATTGTGGGAATTGTTCCAACTTTTGTGGGCATTGGATATTTAGTAGTGCATTTTTACGATCGGTCAAAAGAGAAACAACCAATTGAGCAGAATGAGCAACAGGGATGATCTGCATTGGATAACACAATTCACCTTGCTTGGCGACAACAAAGCTTTTGAAAAACTCGTTGGCAAATATCAGTCGCCCATTCGCCGGTTCTTTTTGAATCTGACAATGGGCGATGCCTCATTGAGCGACGATTTGGCACAAGAAACATTTATCAAGGCATTTGTGAATATTCACTCGTTTCAAGCTTTGTCCAACTTTTCCACATGGCTTTATCGCATCGCTTACAATGTGTTTTACGACTCAATGCGCACTCAAAAACAATTTTCCGAACTCGACGTTAGGGAAATTGACCTTCAATATCAGTCCGACAATGCGTTTTCTGCTGAGAAGTTAGACTTTTACAGCGCCTTGCAACACTTAAAAAAAGAAGAACAAACAGTGCTCATTTTGCATTATATGGAAGACAAAACTCAGAAAGAAATTGCAAAAATCATGAATTGTCCGGAAGGAACGGTAAAAACCTACCTGCTAAAGGGAAAAAACAAATTGATGGATTATCTAAATAAGGAAGGTTATGACAAAAAATGAACAAACAGAGGAAAAATTAAAGGAATTTTTCAAAACCCATAAAACGGAAATACCCGACAATGGTTTTTCCTTAAAAGTCATGCGCCGGTTGCCAACAGAGAAAGATCATTCCTGGATTGTATGGCTAATTGGAGCAACAGGCATTTCGTTTTTGCTGTACCATTATATCCATACCGGGATATTGTTGAATTTTATAGAAAATCTGCTGGTTATGCATTTCGATATGTTGCTGATTTCAATAGCCGTTTTTCCGATTGTATGTGGAATTGTCATGCTGTTGTGGGGAAAAAAAGAAAAAACTTTTTTCGGTTGAAAAATGACGATAAGAAACAAAAAAAGAGAAATCTGCAATGAAGCAAACTTCTCCTGTTTTTAATTTCTTTGCCGAAAAGCCAATGTCAAACTCTTCTTTCCTTAATTTTGGCTTTCTTGCCGGTCAGATTTCTCAAATAATACAGCTTGGCTCGACGCACTTTACCATGCTTGTTGACCGTAATACTTTCGATAAACGGAGAATCCATAGGAAAAATTCGTTCTACACCTACATTTCCCGACATTTTACGAACAGTAAAATGCTTCTTTCCTCCATGACCCGAAATTTTTATAACATCACCCTTAAATTCCTGGATTCTTTCCTTGTTTCCTTCCTTAATTCGATAAGCTACTGTGATGGTATCACCACTTCTAAACTCAGGATAAGTTTTTACTTCCTGCTCAAAAGATTGTTCTGCAATTTTTAATAAGTCCATCTCACTTGATTTTTTAAGTAAATACGCAATATATACAGACTTCTTTTATTCTGTCAGAGATTACGATTGATTGGAGTGCAAAAGTACGCTTTTTTTTGAGATTTACCAAAACTCATCATATTTTTTTCAAAATTGCAGAGTTTACCAGAAAATCTTTCAGAACATTTATAAATATTCGGAAATTATTTACTTTTGCATTTGAGACAGGATTTTGTTCAAAATATTTAGACTTACGCTTAAAAATTACAATTGAAAGCTACAAATGAAATTTAAAACGATTCTTATGGCAATAGCCGTTTTAGGTGCTGGATGCACTGAAAAAGAAAATCATTCCGTAATCGGGAAACAGATTCCCAATATCGAAAATGGACGCATGACGCCCGAAGTTTTATGGTCTTTTGGAAGAGTTGGCGGAGTACAAATTTCTCCTGATCGAACCAAAATACTTTATAGTGTTACCTATTACAGTATTCCCGAAAATAAAGGAAATACTGAACTTTTCATTATGAACGTTGATGGAACAAACAAGCATCAAATCACTCATACAGCCACAAAAGAAGCCGAGGCCCGATGGATGAAAGATGGCGAACACATTGCTTTCCTCTCTTCCGAAAGTGGAAGCAACCAGTTATGGACAATGAAAATCGATGGAAGTGAGCGCAAACAAATTTCCAACCGCGATGGAGGCATCAATGGATTTCTTTTTTCTCCCGACGAATCGAAAGTGCTTTTTATTGCCGATGTCAAATACGGTAAAACTGCTGCCGACAAATATCCCGATTTGCCAAAAGCAACAGGGCGAATTGTTACCGATTTAATGTACAAGCATTGGGACGAATGGGTAGAGAGTATTCCTCATCCTTTTATTGCCGACTTTAAAGACAATACGCTGAAAAATGAGCAAGATATCATGAAAGGAGAACCTTATGAATGTCCCATGAAACCTTTTGGTGGTATTGAACAACTCGACTGGAGTCCTGACGGGAAAATTATTGCTTACACCTGCCGAAAAAAAACCGGGAAAGAATATGCCCTTTCCACCAATTCGGATATTTATTTCTACTATCTCGAAAATGGTAAAACCGAAAATAAAACAGAAGGAATGCAGGGTTACGACATCAATCCAAAGTTTTCTCCCGACGGGAAATGGATGGCTTGGGAAAGCATGGAACGCGATGGATACGAATCGGATAAAAACCGTTTATTCGTAATGAATGTTCAAAGCGGAGAAAAATTGGATCTTTCGGAAGATTTTGATCAGAATTGCAATGCAATTTCTTGGAGTGCCGACAGCCGTTCTATTTATTTTGTCAGTTGTTGGCACGCCGTTACACAAATCTACAAAACCGATTTGCGAACAAAATCAATTGCTCCCATCACACATGGAGTACACGACTATGAATTTGTAGCAGAGGCAAGAAATGGCTTTATCGGAGTGAAACATTCCATGAGCAAGCCTGACGAGATTTACTTTATTGATCCGGTTACGGGAAAGGAAGCGGAATTGTCCTTTGAGAACAAGGAACTATTGTCAAAACTTAAAATGGGAAAAGTTGAAGAACGATGGATTACCACTACCGACAAAAAGCAAATGCAAACTTGGGTCATTTATCCGCCGGATTTTGATCCTGCAAAAAAATATCCTGCTTTACTTTTTTGCGGAGGCGGGCCTCAGTCCACTGTGAGCCAATTTTGGTCGTACCGCTGGAATTTCCAGCTTATGGCTGCCAATGGCTACATTATTGTTGCGCCAAATCGGAGAGGTGTTCCCGGATTCGGTAAAGCTTGGCTCGAGCAAATCAGTGGCGATTACGGCGGTCAGAATATGAAAGATTATCTTTCAGCCATCGACGCCTTGGCAAAAGAGCCTTTTGTAAACAAAAACAAACTCGGATGTGTGGGTGCCAGCTATGGAGGATTTTCCGTTTATTGGCTGGCAGGGCATCACAACAAACGATTCAAGGCCTTTATCGCTCATGATGGTATGTTCAATCTCGAACAACAATATCTTGAAACGGATGAACTCTGGTTTGTAAATTGGGACTTGGGTGGACCCTACTGGGACAGAAAAAATCCCATCGTTCGTCGAACTTATGCCAATTCGCCACATTTATTTGTCGACAAATGGGATACTCCAATACTCATTATTCACGGAGAAAAAGATTATCGCATCCTCGCTTCACAAGCTATGGCAGCTTTTAATGCAGCAGTTTTGCAGGGTGTTCCTGCGGAGATGCTTATTTTCCCTGATGAAAATCATTGGGTTTTACAACCACAAAACGGAATTTTGTGGCAACGCACTTTCTTTGAGTGGCTGGATAAATGGTTAAAATGAACAAAAATTTTTCATTTTTTGATGAAAAATCCGTTGGACGCGATATGTAACAGCTAAGAAAAAAATAAAAAATAAAATTTGCCATCTCTACATTGCAATTTCAATTTATTTTGGATACTTTTGTATTGCTCAAAAGCAAAAGAGCTATAGGTATTGTTTACAGCAAATTAGTGAAAAATAATTATAAAAAATGGATCTACTGAACAAAATATTGGAGCGTGCAAAAGCAAATATTAAACGAATTGTATTGCCCGAAGGAGATGAAACCCGTACCTTGCAGGCAGCTGAAATAATATTAAAAGAAAAGGCTGCTCATTTAATTTTACTGGGAAAAGAAGATGTCATTCTAAAAACAGCATCGAATTTGCATTTAAATCATATTGCTGAGGCAGAAATTATCGATCCCGAAACAAGTCCTCGAAAAGCAGAATACATCGATTTGCTGTACAATATTCGCAAAAACAAAGGCATAACCTATCAGGAAGCAGAAGAATTGACGAAAAATCCGCTTTATTTTGCCTGTCTGATGATTAAAAACGGAGATGCTGACGGGGAACTTGCCGGAGCTCGGAATTTTACGGGGGATGTGCTTCGCCCTGCATTTCAAATAATTAAAACTTTACCCGGCATTCAGGTTGTTTCCGGTGCCATTCTCATGTTTACCAAAACGCCTCAATACGGCGAAAACGGATTGCTTGTTTTTGCCGACTGTGCAGTAAATCCCAATCCTACAGCTGAGGAATTGGCTCAAATTGCGGTCTGTACAGCTAAAACGACTCGCCAAATTGGAGAAATAGAACCACGCATTGCCATGCTGAGTTTTTCCACCAAAGGCAGTGCCAGCCATGAGTTGGTAGATAAGGTAGTGAAAGCTACCCGTCTTGCCCGTGAAATGGAACCGACACTTTTAATTGACGGAGAACTTCAGGCGGATGCAGCTCTCGTCCCTTCTGTTGCCCATCGAAAAGCGCCTGAAAGTGCAGTAGCAGGAAAAGCAAATGTATTGATTTTCCCTGATCTTCAGTCGGGAAACATTGGATACAAATTGGTGGAACGCTTTGGCGGAGCAGAAGCTGTTGGCCCAATACTGCAAGGAATGGCAGCACCTGTCAATGATCTTTCTCGTGGCTGCTCGGTAGAGGATATCTTTCACATGATTACCATTACTTCCAATCTGGCGATAAAATAAGTGTTTTTACCATACAATAAAAAAATATGTCCCAACCAATTATTGAACCCATAGAAAAATATGGTCTGAGCAAGAGGAGTCGCCGACGTACTTTGTTTTCAAAAATCGGAGTGGTCGGTTGCGGAAACGAAGGAAGTGCTATTGCAACCATTGCTTTGCTCAACGGAATAGAAGTTGTTTTTCTGGAACCTACAGAAGAAAAAATTGCCAATGCTTACAGCCGGATTGAAAGGAAACTGAATAAAAGAATTCAGAACTGGGGATTGACGGAGAACGAAAAAAAAATTGCTCTCAGCCGCGTACAGGGAACAACGAAATATAAAGATTTTACCGGTTGCGATTTTGTCATTGAAGCAGTACGCTATGATGACCAAACGGGAGAAAGGCACGTTGAAGAAAGAAAAGAAGTTTTTCTTCAACTCGAAAAAGTCCTGTCTCCTCAAGCCATCATTGCTTCCAATATTTCCACTGTGGTTATCACGGAACTTGCATCAGAACTGCAATATAAGGAACGTTGCATAGGGCTTCATTTCCTTTCCAATGTTCCCGGATCAAATATTATTGAAATCGTCAGAGGGCTTTACACTTCCGACGAAACGTACGAAAAAATTTGTCAATTTGCCCGTCTGATCAATCATCAATATGTTGCAGTCGCCGAATCGGCAGGGCTGGTGAGTATTCGTTTGTTTTTAATAGAGCTCAACGAAGCCTGTGCCATGTTAATGGAAGGCATTTCCAACGTTGAAGACATAGACAAAGTACTTACCGTTGGTTTTGGTCATCGCTTGGGTGTATTCCGAACAGCCGACCAAATGGGAATCGAAAAAATTGTCAAACTTATGGAAAATTTGTATCAGGAATATGGCAATTCTAAATACAAACCTTCGCCGGTCTTGTTGCGTCTTTCTCGCGCAAAACATTTTGGCATAAAAAAAGGAAAGGGATTTTACGAATATGATGAATTTGGTAATGTTATAAAATAAGGAGGATAAAAAATGAAAATTTTAGTGTTGAATTGCGGAAGTTCCTCCGTAAAATACCGATTGCTCGATTTGGAGAATAACAAAGTTCTTGGTTCGGGTGGAGTGGAAAAGATAGGCATGAAAGGTTCCCTTTTGAAACATATCCGACAAGACAATCAGATAATTATTCTGGAAGGTGAAGTATTGGAACATCAGACAGCCATTGAATATATATTGGGAGTGCTTACCAGCGCAAAGCATGGTTGTATTAAGTCGCTGGAAGAAATAGATGCCGTAGGGCATCGAGTAGTTCACGGTGCCGAAAAATTCAATTCAAGTGTGCTGATTACTGACGAAGTAATCAAAAAAATAGAAGAATGCATCGATATAGCTCCCTTGCACAATCCACCAAATTTGGCCGGTATTAATGCTATCGGCGAACTATTGCCGACGGTTCCACAAGTAGCAGTTTTCGACACGGCCTTTCATCAAACAATGCCCGAATATGCCTACATGTATGCAATTCCATATTCTCTTTATACCAAATACGGTATTCGCCGATACGGGTTTCACGGTACTAGCCACCGCTACGTTTCACATCGGGCCTGTGAATTCTTGAATATGGATTACGTACAAACGAAAATCATCACCGTACATCTGGGAAATGGAGCCTCCATTACCGCCATAGAAAACGGTAAATCGGTTGATACTTCGATGGGATTTACACCATTGGAAGGATTGATGATGGGTACACGCTCCGGAGATGTGGATTTGGGAATTGCCACTTTTCTGATGGAAAAAGAAATGATTGGGCCTTCTGCACTTTCTACACTTTTCAACAAACATAGCGGTGTATTGGGCGTTTCAGGCATTTCATCCGATATGCGCGATATTGAAACCGCCATTGCAAATGGCAATGAAAGAGCAAAACTCGCTCTTGACATGTATGAGTACCGGATAAAAAAATATATTGGAGCTTATGCTGCTGCCTTGAATGGAGTAGATTTAATCGTTTTTACCGGTGGTATTGGAGAAAATCAGGCCAAAACCAGACAAAACATAATAAAGGGACTGACTTATCTGGGGATAGATGTTGATGAAAAAGCCAATGCTGAAGCACGTGGCAAAGAAGCACTCATAAGTTCTGCAGAATCGAGGGTGAAAGTTGCCGTAATTCCTACAGATGAAGAATTCATGATTGCTTCCGATACGATGAAAATAATCAATGAAATGAAAAGAGGATAATTTGCAAACAGTAATTTGATATCCGTATTCTTTTGTATTTCAAAATAAAAGACATATGGTTCGCTCTTCAAAACTTAATTCCTTCGTAAGAAAATACTATCTTACTTTTTAGGCATTAAATCTGTCCTACACAACCATTCATTTTAAATTTAATCTATTATCAATGGTTCTTTAGCTCAACTTTCCAAATTTGAATAACGTAACGTTAAAGTTTTGTTAAAAACACACTGATATTGGTTAGTTTGGTAGTCAAATTCAGTCGATTAAAATTGTAACATACTGGATTTCAATGAGTTTTATTTTTTAGAACAAATTTGTAGTACCCAAACTCATCCTCCAGACAGTATGTTTGCTTGTTTATCAATGTGTTCAGCTGGAGAAGTTAAACAATTAAAAGAAACCGCTGTGTGTAAGAACACGCATGGTAATGTGAAAGGGTGGTAGAGTAATCCCCCTAACTACTCGATTTTTATTTCAGCATTTCGGTACTATATTTTTCAAACAAACGTTGAGCCGTTTCAATAGCATTTCCACTGGGTTTTTCCAAAAAATTCTCTTGAATTTCTCCATTCACCCATTTTCTCTCAAAATCGATACACCAGGCAGAAAAATCTTCTTGTTCGAAAGAAGTGCCGTTTATCAAGGACTTTTGCAAGAGCTCAATAAATTTTTCCCAACGTGGCAAATAATAACTCCGCATAAGGCCATTCCATTGGCGATTGGCATAATCTACCAATTCGCCGCCGGACTTATGCCATGTGGTGATAATTTCACGCGCATTTCTTTCGTAATAGATTTTTTCCTCTCTCGTTTTTCCCCAGCGACGTGCATCTGAAAGCCAACTGCCAAGTAAAAATTCCTTTCTTGTTCCCAACAACAAGTCAATTTCCATTCCAAGTGAAATAAACTGATGAGAATATTTTTGAAAATCAGAGAGATTTTGTTCTCGATAAGCAGTCATCATTTTTTCGTAAAGGCAACTGCCATAATTTCCGAGTGCTTGCCTGGCCAAATTAACGACATCAAAACAATAGGCATCATTTTTTCGACTTTCTTCATTTGCTTGCAACATGATTTGTAAAGCTTTCGCCAAATCGGGATTGTCATAAGGAACAAATGGATTGGTAGTCCATGAACTTTCCTTTAAATCCATGACCGGCAAAACCTGAAAAACAACGCTATGATTCCCAATTACTTGAGCCTCGTCCACCAAGACTTTTTCTTTTAACAACTTCCATGCTTCAATGACAGCCGAATCTTCCTGTCCGGCTCTTCTGACAGCATAATTTTTTATCCATTCGTCCAGATTGAACGAAGAAATTTGATTGCTGCAAGGAATTTCCAATACCATTTCATAAATTTCGGGATTCACATTCAGCCCTTCCAGCGTAGCACCCACGCCAAGACAATTTGCCACTTTTAGTGCTTCTACAATTCTTTTGGAAACTTTTTTCATGGGCGCAACCAAATGGGTATTCCCGCCAAAATTTCCCAAATAACACCAAATAAATGGCGCTCCAAAAAAGTTTTCTGTCCGCTTGTAAAATTCTTCTTCCTCTGCCACATAATCCAAAAAAATCAGTTTCCCTTTCGGAACACTTTCAACCATAGCTTTGAGCCGCTCCTGCGTCCAGTGTTCGCTGTCGTAGTAAAAAGTCCACGACATCTGATACCAAATAGCTTCTGGATCAGCATTTTTCATCGATCGGTAAATTGTTTTTGCCACAGAAGCAATATATTCAGGAGCCCAGCTGGGTGGGTCAATTTCGTTGAAAGGATCGGCCGAATAGCGATGTGAAATGCCATAAAGTTTTTCCTGTTCTTTCAGAAAACGATATTGAATTTCGGAAAATAGTTTTTCTGAAGGATCGAGAAAATAGGTTGTATAATCGGCGTCCATTCCACCCCAACCCGGAGAAATTTGATGAATGTTAGCCTCCGGATAAATTTGTTTTAGCTGTTCGGGAACATGTCCGGCAAAAGCCGGCAAAACAGGTTTCATAGACAATTCTCTGCATCTGGCGAGAATTTTTTTCTGAAGCCGATACTGACCTTCGATATACGAAACCGGCAAGGGGCCGCCCCATTTATCCAAATTCGCCATTCGGTGCCACGGCAAATGCGCAGGCCCGGAAAAATAAGCCTGAATATCTTCTTTTTTCAATCCAAAAGATTGCCATACATTTAACCAGACTTTTTCCTGTCCGGCCAGCATTAATGGCCGGTTGACCCCATTCATTGCCAGCCAGTCGATAAATTTTTCCCATCGTTCCCAATTCCAGAACGGAAAAGTATAACCAAAAGTACAAGTATTGTTAAAAAATCGTTCTTGCGCATTACATGCCATTCTTATTGTTGAAATCGGCAAAGGCAACTCTCCTTTTATTTGTAAAGGTGATACGGAAAACCAGTCGTAAGAGACATGCGCAACATCCCGCAAATAACGATTAAAAGCCATAGCAACAGACAGTTCATTGTTTCCCCGCAACACAACTTGTCCATTTTTTGATGTAGCAATCTCAAAAACATCTTTCCCGTGCTCAGAAGAAATTTGTTCAATCACAAAATGATTTGCCTTTTCGGGCAACACACGTTGAATGAGCGCTTCAGAATTTTTAACAAAAGATTGATAAGAAGATGCATAAATGCTTTGATGGCAGGCTACCAACAATAAAATAGACAATAGGTGATTTTTCATAATAACTGAAAATTTGGTTTTCTCACAACAAAAATAACAAATCATCCCGACAAAAATGAGAAGAGATAAAATTTATTTGTGCAACAAAAAATGTTGGACTAATATTTTTTAAAATATTCTTTTAAAACGAAAGAAATAATCGTACTTTTGTAAAAAACTATAAAACTATAAAAAACCTTTTTCATCATGAGACTCATCATTCAGCCAGATTACCCGACTTTATCGCAGTGGGCAGCCAATTACGTGGCAGCAAAAATTCTTCATGCCCAGCCAAGCGCTCAAAAACCTTTTGTTTTGGGTTTGCCAACGGGATCTTCGCCTCTCGGCATGTACCATTATTTAATCGAATTAAACAAAAAAGGCATTATTTCCTTCGAAAATGTTATCACTTTCAACATGGACGAATATGTTGGGTTACCCCGTGAACATGAAGAAAGCTATTACAGTTTCATGTGGAAAAACTTTTTCAGCCATATTGATATCAAACCCGAAAATGTAAATATTCTCAATGGCAATGCTGAAGATTTGATAGCAGAATGTGCAGCTTACGAAGAAAAAATGAAATCGGTGGGAGGAATTGAGCTTTTTGTAGGAGGAATAGGGCCGGACGGACACATCGCATTTAACGAGCCGGGCTCATCTCTTTCATCGCGTACGCGACAAAAAACATTGACTACCGACACCATACTTGCCAATTCGCGTTTCTTCAATAACGATATTAATCAGGTTCCCAAAACTGCTCTTACCGTTGGTGTGGGAACTATAATGGATGCTCGGGAAGTTTTGATTCTCGTTAATGGACACAACAAGGCTCGCGCTCTGCGCCATGCAGTAGAAGAACCTATCAGTCAGATGTGGACGGTGAGCGCACTGCAACTGCATCCCAAAAGTATTATCGTATGCGATTACGACGCCTGCATTGAGCTGAAAGTGGGCACTTACAAATATTTTCTGGATATTGAAAAAGACTATTTGAACCCGGAAAGTTTCAACATTTTTCCTTGAAAAAAACCGTAGTAACAAACATACCAATACCTGTTTGCCATGATTGATTTTAAAAGGATGCAATCCTCTTCTGATGCGTTTTTTCAGCAATTCTACAGGCTGTATTCTTCTGCTTTTCCTGAAAATGAACGCAGAAGCTTACAGAATCTGGAAAAGGAACTGAACAATCCAAACTTTCATGCTTACGTATTGATGAATAAAAACAGCTTTGTGGGAATTTTCAATTACTGGAATTTTGAAAAATTTATTTATATCGAACATTTTGCTATTGAAGAAAAGTTGAGAAGCCAGTATTTGGGCACAGAGGCATTGAAATCGTTTCTTGAAAAAGTAAATTTGCCTGTAATACTGGAAGTTGAAATGCCCAATACTGATGCTGCAAAAAGAAGAATTGAATTTTATCACCGACATGAATTCGTCGAATTACAGAATTACTACCTTCAGCCACCTTACGAAAGCGGAGGTTTCCCCATTCCCATGCAGTTGATGAGCAACGATTACGAATTTGCAAAAAATAATTTTGAAACAATTAAACAAACCATTTATTTAGAAGTTTATCACTTTAAACCGGAAGTTTAAATATTTGTTTCTCCAACAATGCTAAGAGAATTATAATGCTCCTCCTGGTTAAGATATTTGAGGTGAAAGGAAAATTCTTTTTTAACTATTATTAATCAGATATAGACAAAATTCAGGTGCAAAGAAAGCGCATTTTACCTATTTTTGTAGTCTGAATAGAGAAATTTTCAAAATATTTTCAGAATAAACAATTCTCAAGTTATGAATAGATATATGAAAAAAACCGTTTCCATCATTTTTATGATGCTTTTATTTGTTTCCGCTTCCAATGCGCAAAAAGCAGTGATTCAATTTCAGGAAAAAATTCACGACTTTGGTCAAATTAAGGAAGAAGACGGAAAAGTGAGCTATCAGTTCAAGTTCACCAATACAGGAACAGGACCGCTCGTAATCAGCCGAGTACAGGCATCTTGCGGTTGCACCACACCGAATTGGACAAAAGAACCTATTGAACCCGGTAAATCCGGTTCTATTATGGTTACCTATAATCCTTTGGGACGTCCGGGAATTTTTAACAAAACTATCACCGTATTCAGCAATGCAACAGAAGAACAGGTACAACTTCAAATTAAAGGAGAAGTCATACCGAAAACTGATGAAAATTCCGATTATCCGATATCTGTGAGTGGAATCAGACTGAAAACCAAAATCGTTCAAATGAACAATGTCAACAAGGGAACCATTCAAAGCAGAAGTATTTCTTTTAAAAATACAACTTCCCAAAACGTAAGAATTACTTTTGAAAACTTGCCTTCGTATGTTACTTCAGAAGTTATTCCCGATATTACACAACCCAATGAAGAAGGGAAAATTACTTTTTATCTCAACTCAAAAAACTGTCAGCAATGGGGCCCAATTTCCGACGATTTTTATCTGATTGTCAATGGTCAAAAGAAATTTTCGGAAGACAACAAACTGACCCTTTATGCCAATATAGTGGAAGATTTCAGCAAACTTTCCGTCAGCGAAAGGCAAAACGCTCCAATTCTGGATATTCCTTCCACCACCTTATCACTGGGAACCTTTAAGGCCGGTTCAAAAATCAGCGGTAAATTCTTAATAAAAAATATCGGAAAAGACGAATTGAAAATACACCGAATTATTAACAACAATAAGGAGTTAACCGTTTCTTCCGTTCAAACCATAAAAGGTGGAAGCAAAGGAGAACTGAAAGTTACCGTCAACACCGCCAACTTGGCATCGGGCAACTACAAAAAAACCATTACCCTGCAAACCAACGATCCGAACAACAGTTTTGTTATCCTGGTCGTAAATTGGACAATCAGCTGACAAAAAATTCTTTTTAGAAAATTACGAGCCAGGATGTAAAAAAAGGTTACATTCTGGCTATTTTATTCCAAAAATTCAACTATGCACTTTCATCAAAAACATCCCGAAAATGATCCTTCATTCAAAAATTTAAGTGTCAATGATGGTGTAAATAAGCCACCTATTGTCAATCCCTATCAGAAGGTTAAACAAAAAAGAAAAATTTATTCTGCATCAGAATATGTGAAAGGCATATTATCGGGCGATATTTCCTTGTTGAGCCAAGCCGTAACGCTGGTGGAAAGTTCATTGACCGAACATCAAAATATTGCTCAGGAAATAATCGAAAAATGTCTGCCATATTCCGGGAAATCGGTCAGATTGGGAATAACTGGAGTTCCCGGAGCCGGCAAAAGTACCTTTATCGAAGCATTGGGCATGTATTTGGTTCAAAAAGGACACAGACTGGCAGTTTTGGCTATCGACCCCAGCAGCGAAAGAACCAAAGGAAGCATTTTGGGAGACAAAACGCGAATGGAAGAACTTTCCGTTTCAAAAAATGCTTTTATTCGCCCTTCTCCTTCTGCAGGAACGTTGGGCGGTGTTGCCCGCAAAACGCGCGAAAGCATTATTCTTTGCGAAGCTGCCGGTTTCGACAGGGTTTTTGTGGAAACAGTCGGCGTGGGACAATCGGAAACCGCCGTTCATTCTATGGTCGATTTCTTTCTGCTGCTTCAAATTGCCGGAGCCGGAGACGAATTGCAAGGTATCAAACGCGGCATTATGGAAATGGCTGATGGAATTGTTATCAACAAATGCGACGGAAATAATATCGAAAAAGCACAACTGGCAAAAATACAGCATCAAAATGCCCTTCAACTTTTTCCTCCCGCTGAATCGGGATGGAAACCCGAAGTGCTGACTTGTTCGGCCATTGAAAAGACGGGAATCGAAGACGTGTGGAATATGGTGGAAAGATACGTGGAATATACCAAAGCCAACGGTTTTTTCGAATATAAACGAAACGATCAGGCAAAATACTGGATGTATGAAACCATCAACGAACAGCTAAAGGCTCATTTTTATCAAAATGAAGAAATTAGGAAATTATTGCCTGAAATCGAAAACAAGATTCTTACCAATGAACTTACATCATTCGTCGCAGCAAAAAAATTGCTCGAAACATATTTCGGAAAAATCAACAAAAAATAACAGACAAATATTCAATAACTTTTTCCCCACATGGAAATGAATCAAATTTATGCTTTGTCGTGTTTGGAAGGTTTAAAAAAATTACCCGACCATAGTATTGATCTTATCTTTACCGATCCACCATATTATCAATACCGGGCTCAAAACATAAAAGGACTTAAAAATCATAAGGATGTGGTTACCGAGTTTGAATTTGATGATTTTAAATCGGAAGAAGAGTATTTGCAATTTTTGGAAGAAGTATTAAAGGAATGTTATCGTGTGAGCAAACCCGGCGCCAGCGGATATTTATGGTGCGGCGACGATTTTGTGTCTTTTCTCAATCGTATGGTTGAACGGGCAGGCTTTCAATTCAGAAAAGTCATTCACTGGCACAAAACCAATCCTTTCCCTGCCGTACATCCCCGAAAAATGTTTGCCAACAGCATGGAGCTGATTGTACACTTTTCAAAAGGCACTCCCAAAACATGGAATTACAAGAGCACCAACGAAATGCACAATTTTATTGAAGCACCTATCTGCATGGGGAAAGAGAGAACCATTCATCGAACACAAAAACCATTGAAAGTGTGCATTCCGTACATTGAAATTAGCAGTAACGAAGGCGATTTGGTACTGGATCCGTTCATGGGTTCGGGAACGACGGCAGTGGCCTGCAAAATGCTGAAAAGAAATTTTATTGGCTTTGAAATCAATCCACTCTATTGCGAAATAGCCAACCAAAGATTGCAAAAAGTTGAATAACCAAGAAATTTTTTAGGTTTTGCCTTACCGAAACAGATGAGGAGCTTTGAAAATGGTTTCTTTCAATTTGCATGCGCAATCGCAAATATTATTCTCCAAAACTCCACTCTTTTTCAACAAATCAAATTCTATCAGAAAGTTTTCGGTAAAAATTCCTTCCTGCAAATTTTCTTCAATTTGTTGTAGCGTCCACCATTTTGCCTGTTTCACTTTTTCCGATTGGAGGTCTATTTTATTTTCAAAATTTTCAGGATTTTTATATTATATATTGGTAGTCAGCAACAATTTTGTAATTTGTGTGTTGCAATCCAGAAAACCGGAATTTTTTAATTTAAACTAATAGAAATTATTATATCTCTTCCTCTAAATTTTCTACTTCATTTTCCGTATCGAAAACAAAAAGCTGACGACGAAAAATTTCATCCAGAGAAATCTGAAAGGTTTCTGTATGCGCCACACCTGGTATAACGGTTAATTTCTCTAGTATAATCTGTAACAAATGTCGGTTGTCTTTTGCATAAATTTTAATAAACATGGAATATTTTCCTGTTGCATAATGGCATTCAACAATTTCTGGAATTTTTTTCAACTCCTCTACCACAGACTTAAACATTTTAATATCGCTTAAAATAATCCCAATATAAGCGCAGGTTTGAAATCCAACCTTATAGGTATCTATCACAAATTCAGAACCTTTAATTATTCCGAGATTGCGAAGTTTTTGTATGCGCTGATGAATTGCTGCCCCCGAAACATTACATTCGCGTGCAACTTCGAGAAAAGGGATACGGGCATCTTGTGAAATCAATTGCAAAATTTTACGATCCAATCTATCAATTTGATGTTGTGCCATAACTTAATCTTTAAGCTCAGAAATAAATAATTAAAAAATTTTTCTCTACAAATGTATTTAATTTATTTGAATTATCTAAATTTTTTCTACAAATTGATAGTCAAAATTAAAAATATTCATCTTTTCTGTATTTTTTAATCCGAAAAAGTCTGAATTATTTTATAAAGCAATATTGAGTCCACTACTAAAATGTCGAATTTCAATACCAGCAATTGATACATTTAGGTTCTCCTTTGATTTTATAAGTCAAAATCAACTCGTGCGTACCATAAGAGTTCCGTCTGATTGCACCGGCATTATAGTCGTAGCTGTAGGAAAGCCGAAAGGAATTCGTCAGGTCAATGCCAAAAAGGGCACCAGCTTCGTGCCATGTCCGATAAAATAAACCCAGTTGAAAAGCATTGTTTTCAGGGGTCATTTTGAAGAAGCCATTAAAGTTCAATTCTGCTTGCATCATGTTGCCATACTGAATCAAACACATTCCTCCACCCACACTGAAAAAATTTCGAGTATAGGGTTTGTAGGAGGCATATAAAAAATTGGTGTTATTGAACAGTTCGCTGAAAGAGTAAAAGAGTGAAAAAATATTTTGCCCTGCCAACCCGATTTTCCAGTATTTGTTATTTAACTCCACACCCAGATTAGAATTAAAATTGGATTCAAATTTAAATTGTTCGTATGCTGAAGGGTCATCACCATTCGTTAAATTGACCTGACTCAGGTCGTAGTTCAATCCTTGATAATTAACGGTCAATCCCATACTCAGATTCCATGTAGGATTTAATGTTAACTGGTAAGCATAGGAAAAAGCGAGATCGTAGGTATTGGTGTAACCAATTTTATCGGCCATTGCCTTCATTCCAATTTGCGTATGAAAATCGGAAAGAAAAACGGTGCCATGTCCGAAAAATGTAGTGGGCGAGCCCGGAAAATTTATCCATTGATTTCTGGCAGCCATGCTTATTTCTCCATTATACTGATCGTGAATGGAAGCAGGATTGATATAATAAGTGTTTTCCCAATAATTGTTTACGCGAATATTTGACTGTCCAAACATGGAAACAATTACTGCAAACAAGAAAATCACTATCAGAAAACGTATTTTCATTAAATTGCTTTTAGCGAATTACTGTAACAAAATTTGAAGCAAACTTCAATCCTTCGGGTGTAGCATACATTAAAACGTAAAAGTATGTTCCCTCAGACACCGGTTTCCCTTTGTATGTTCCATCCCAGCCTTCTCTGCCATCAAACAGCAGTAGTCCGTTTCTGTTGAATACCTGAATATGAAATCCCTTCAGCAACAGATCGTTTTTTCCATCTCCATTGGGCGTAATGGTATTGGGCAAAGTTGGAGCTCCAATCCAAATTCGTTTTGTAGCATATTCCCGGCAACCATTGGGGTTGATCACTTGTAAATTAACTTCATAATACCCATCTCTTGAAATAATGTAACTATGAGAAACGTGATTACCCTGAGTTTTGTATCCATCACCAAAATCCCAGTAATAAATAGCATTGGATGTGTCTTCCGACCAGAATTCTATCGTTGGTTGGCGATCGGTTACCATTTCCTGATCGGTTTGTATGGTATAATGGAATAAATCGAAATAACTGGCCATGAAAGTCAAAATTGAACTGCATCCGGCTTTTGAAGTTCCTTCAACAGAATACGTCCCCGGTTTGACAATCAATAAATTATCTGCTGTAGAACCATCATTCCAGCGATAATAGTCTGCCCCTGAAACATGAAGCAACAGAGAATCACCAATACAGAATATGGGTTCTTTATCGAGTGAAAGCACCGGAGGAGCTTCAACAGAAATTGTCTTTTCATAATACAGCGAACATTCTGCGTTTTGAACTTTCAATTTTACCGTATAATTACCCGGTTTTGAAAAATTATATTGAGGATTTTTAATATCAGAAACTCCGCCATCGCCAAAATCCCATGAATAGATATAGTCTGCTTTCTCTATGGGAATCAATGCATTAAACTGATAGGATCGCTGATTGCAGTCGAGAAGCTGATAGCTGATACCTTGTTCCGGAATTTGAATGTTAATAGATGTTGTGATTTCGCATTGCAATGCGTCAGTAACATGAACAAAAACCAAACCATTTTGACCGGTCGTCATGATCTCATTGTTTGCGCCACTAATCGTTCCACTTGACCACGAAATCTGGTAGGGTGGAACTCCTCCAGTGACTGTTGCCTGGTTGACTTGGATAATATTTTTAGTTAAGCAATCAAATTCAATATCGCTATTCACTTGCACATATAAAGGTAGTTGTCTTTGAATGGAATGCTGAACAGTGACATTACATCCAAAAGAATCAGTTACTAATACTGAATAATTTCCCGGAGGAACATTCAAAATATTTTGTGTTGTCATTCCATTTGACCATTCATATTTGTAGGGTGGTCTTCCTCCTGTAACTGCAAGCAGAATAGAACCGCTATTTACGTTTTGGCAATCGGTAGCATCCTTAACTTGAGCCGATACAGTCAGCGGTTGCGGCTCTATTATGGTAAAACTGCGGATAATATCGCAAGGTTGGGCATCATGAATGCGAACCGTATAAACGCCCGGTTTCAATTGGTTCCTATCTACTCCGGCATTTGGATCATCATCCCATGCAAAAGAAATGGGTGGCATTCCTCCTACAAAATTGAGTTTGATACTGCCATCATTGGCTCCATAACAACTTATTTGTTTTACCACCGGTTTTACGGAGAATCGGAATGGTTCGGGAATGATGACCTGTAATGACTTTTGGCATCCATTATTATCGGTAACCGTTATATCGTATGTTCCGGGAGAAAGATTTTCCTGCACCATTCCCTCGCCATAGTTGCTCCACTGAACCGAATAGGGTTCAACACCGCCCGTAACGTTGAGTGTAATGGAAGCGTTGTCATCTCCAAAACAAGTAATAGCGGTAGATGTAGCCGAAACAATCAGTTCTTGCGGTTGCGTAACTGTAAAGGCGTCAGAAGTTACAGTACAATTTGAAGCATCTCGCACTGTCAAAAAATAATCTCCCGCTTTAAGGTTGGTTAAATTTTTATTGTTGCTGGTATAATTTTCAGGTCCTGTCCACGAATAGTAATAATCATAATCACCTGAAGTTATTTCGGCTTTGGTTCCTCCTGTTACTTCCACGTCAATACTTCCGGTTGCATCTCCGTAGCAAAGAACATTCTTTTTGTCGGAAAGAGAAACTGTTAAGGGTAGCGGTTCAATAATTGTAAATTCTTCCGATTGCGGAGCACACGCATTGCCGTCAGTAACCGATACGGCATAAGTTCCTGCTTGAAGTGCAGTCAGATGATTGGTGCCCGTGAACGTTGTTCCATCTTTTGTCCATGAGTAAACGTAATTTCCCGTTCCTCCACTTACGTTGAAGCTGATTTCACCGTCGGCATTGCCATAGCAACTCACATTTTTTTGAGTTATTCCGGAAATCTTGATTTTTTCAGGTTCTATAATTGTATACGTAGCTTGATAGGGACAACCTCCGGCATCCAACACTTGAAGTTGATAATCACCTGCCGATAAATTTGAAATATTTGCATTATGTGAAGTGAATCCGTTGGGTCCGTTCCATGTTATTTGATACGGATCGCCTGTAGCAAAAGGTACACCACCTGTTATTGTCAGACTTATCATTCCATCATTTGCTCCATTACACGTAATGTTGTGAACATTTGCTTCAATATGAGCTGCCGGATACACGGTAACCGAAATTTTGAATTCTGCACCATCACAACCGTTGGCTGAAGGTTTGACCGTATAGGTTACAATAGCGATAGAAGTGGTTATATTGGTCAAAGTTTGACTTACTTGAGGTTGAGGATTTGATTGGGCACTTGCACCAGTAATTGAATTCGATGGAGAAATAGCCGGCATTGACCATGTATAAGTTGTACCTGTCGGAACGATGTTACTTCCGGAATTTTCAGGAATAATATTGAAACTTTGTCCACTGCAAATTGAAACGTTAATATCTGAAATGACAGGGAATTGATTAACCGTTACTGCAGCCGGATTGGAAACTAATTCGGAACATCCTCCCGATGAAAAAGAAATAACACAATAATAATAAATTGTTCCGACAACAGCAGTAGAAGGCATATAAACTGAATCAGTTGCTGTTGGAATTAAGGTTCCACCGGTATTCGAGTTCAACGTATTCGAAAACCATTGATAGGAAGGAATTCCTACTCCATTTTTCCATGAAATCACCAACTTGGGTGAAATTTCATTTTTACAAACCACAAACGATGAAGGTTGTTTAGTAATAGCGGGACCTTCTCTTACAATTACTTGCGAAGTATTGCTGACTGCATTGCATCCTGGCCCATTGGGCTGCGTAATTTCACAATAGTAATATAAAGTTCCGGTATTTGTTGTGGATGGCATATAGATACTGTCATTTGCATTAGGAATTATTGACCCTCCACTGTTACTATTTGTGGTGTTTTGGTACCATTGATAGGCATATTTCCCAATTCCTCCGGTAACTTTTACGCTGAGTTCTTCTGCAATTGAATTTTGACAAATAGTTTGCGATGCTAAAGGTTGTTGCGCAATGGACGGATCGGGTATAACTTCAACCTTTGCCGTTTCACTTGTAACGGGGTCGCAATTGTTGCCCGAAAAAGTAATCGTTACATAAAAATAGAAAGTGCCGGTGGCAGTAAATGAAGATGATGTAAATATAGAATCGTTTGCGCCCGAGATAGCTGTTCCTCCAACATTGGAATCTACATTATTACTATACCACTGAAAAGATGGACCAGCACCACCACTGTATTTTACTTTAAGTGGCTGAGGCAAACTACCTCCAACACATATTTTTTGTGATGCAAGGGGTTGTTGAGTAATTTGGGGAGGTTCATTCACAGTTACTGTAGCAATATCGGAAATTATTTCTCTGCAATAACCTGACGAAAATTCTATGATACAATAATAATAAGTTGTCCCAACCGTAGAAGTTGATGGTGTATAAACAGAGTCCACAGCTCCTGGAATAGGCGTCCCACCTGAAGTGGATTTTACATTATTGGAATACCACTGGAAAGAAAAAGTTCCTTCTCCTTTTGAAAAAGAAACCGATAAAAGTGTTGCTGCTCCATCTTTACAAAGAATACTGGAAACGGGTTGTTTCGTAAAATAGGGACGTGGATAAACGTTGATGACATATCTGACAGTATCTCCTGTGCAAGTACCTACTTTTGGTACAATGGAATAAGTTACATTGCCGGAAACATTTGCACTGGTTATTATATTTTGAGCCGGAATTGTATTGCTTGTTCCGGAAGAAATAAAGCCAGAAATACCGGTTGAGGCTTGTGCTGTCCACGAAAATGTTGTTCCCGGAACAGTGGAAGTCAATGGAACGGATTGAGAACTGTCGCCTGAACAAATGGTTTGGCTTAATTCGGTATTTGTAATTTGAGGAACAACATTTATTTTGAATGTCTTTGTTGCAACTGTACTTCCACAATCATTTTTTACTGTCAATGAAACGGTGTAGTTTCCCGGAGATGAATAGGTAATTTTTCCCGGACTTGCGGCTGTGGAACTTGCAGGTGTTCCTCCCGCGAAACTCCATTCATAACTGACTGAATCGGTAGCGGGAATACAGGTTTGAATAGTTGCGATAGGGCTTATTTCGGCGCTACCGCAAAAATCGGGAATATTGCCGATCGAAACAAGAGGTGGACGTGTTACCGTAACTTGCTGGCTGACCGTTTGAACAGAACAGTTTGTGTAAACGTTCATTGTTAATGTATATATTCCGGGATTGTTAAAAGTAATATGTGGATTTTTTGATGAGGTAGAAGTGTGATCAACATAGTCAAATGAGGATGTAGTGCCGCAATTGGCAGGCTGGTAACCGACAGTCCAATTGTATGAAGGGTTACTGCATAGTTTTGTCGTATCGGTTGTGTTGTTAACTTTTACGGTAAATGGAGCACAACCCTTATTTTTATCCAATGTAAAAGATGGAGTAACTACCGGTTCTACACAAATGGTTTGCGTAGTATCGCTTGCTCCGCAACGATTGGCAATCTTAATTTTGATGGTATAGTTTCCCGGATTTGCAAATCTTAGAATGACATTATCACTCCCAGAAATCCAGGAGCTGTATTGTTCATCGTTCAACCCTCGTGTATTTCCTAATGAGCCACTTACCACAGTAACACCTTCGGTTGGAGATATAGACCATACAAATTTATCTCCTGAAGTACATCCTGAACTTGATGCCACATATCCTCTTCTTGAGGTGTTTTGTATGAAAAAATCGGTATTTACACAAGTAGAATTGTTGGCATTGAAATTTGCTTCCGGAGGAATAGAAACGTAGATTGGAGTAACAGCAGATGATGTTCCTGAAGGGCTGCAAGGATTTTTGGCAGTCATACTCACCATAAACGAATTGGGATAATAATTTCTCCCATCATAACTGTAAGTACCACAAGAACCATTAGTAAAAGTATGGGTTATTTGGGTTCGGGTATTATCATAAAAAACCTCTTCAGGTGTGCCATCGTTAAATGAAACCATATAAATGGTACCAGGAGGATTATTTTGAATACCGGCAATTGGAAAAGTCAACTGTTCATTTACACAAATATCCGTATTACCCGGACTAAGAATGCCACCTGCAGGATTGGAGCCTACAAATATTTTGTATTCTTTGGTTACGGAGCAACCATTTTGCCCTTGAACTGTATATTTTAATGTATTCATTCCCAAATTATAAGTATGAGTCAGTAATGACCATGTGGATTCCGAAAAAATTGGAGAACCATCACCCCAATCAATAGCATAATTTACTATGTAGGGATTATTTTCATTGGGATTGGTAAATACAAATTCGGTGGCGACCTTGCTACAAGACATGAAAGTAACTTGACCATTCAACGTATCACTTTCTGCGGATGTTTCCAATTTTGGATCGGGATGTTGAGATAAGGTGATGGTTTTTTGTTTTGAATTGGTACAGGCAGTCAAATTATCAGTGACGGTCAGTTTTACCGTAAAAGTTTGAGTGCCGTTTCCTATTGCCGTCATAAATATATGATGTGCTACACT
>ERZ795060.579-NODE-579-length-49367-cov-5.990509_pt1 | contig 49367 bp, 43 predicted proteins | sample MGYA00375144_ERZ795060 | MGnify/ENA primary metagenome ERZ795060 (study PRJEB30189, sample SAMN05720157) | activated sludge metagenome | isolation source: anaerobic digester from wastewater treatment plant | place: Japan | collected 2015-05-15 ... | reverse complement strand
TGAGCCGCGTGAGATCCGCTATCTTCAGGAAAAGCGCGTGAATCTCGCCCAACAGGCGCACCCGGTTGGCCCGCAGCAGCTCATCGTCGCTCGTTACCAGCACGTTATCGAAGAACTCAAGCGCCGGCGCGGCGAGCCCGCCCAGGGCATCGAGCGCCGCGGCATAGTCGCCCCGCTCTGCGGCTTCCGTCACCAGAGGGCAGACGTCGAGGTACGCGGCGTAGAAGAGCTGCTCCGCCTCTTCCTGGAGGAGGTCGATGCGTACTTCTCCCGGGGGAACAGCCATCTCCGAGCGCGCCACGAAGCGCAGAAGGCTGCCCAGGCGTGCCGCGGCCATCAGAGTCTCGGCGAACTCCGGGGCATCGCGTCGCTCCTCGAGGAGCTGTGCTCTAATAAGTGTGCCACGCACGTCATCAAAGCCGGCGTCCAGGACGGCATCGGCGGTGTCATACCGCACGCCGTGCTCGCTGAGAAGGCTCTCCAGGCATTGGCGGAGGAAGTCGAGCAAAGAGGCGCGGGTTACATCGAGACTTCGCCAGCCCGGGCCGCGATCGCCATACAGGCCGTAGGCGAGTTCTACCATCTCGCCCAGCGAGAGGCGCTCCGATTCCGCCAGGATCGCGACCAGCCCACTCGCCTGCTGGCGTAGCGCGTGAGGATCCTGCGACCCGATAGGGACCAACCCCATTCCGAAGTGGCCCACGAGGGTGTCGATCCGGTCGGCCACGCCCAGGATCCGCCCCGCCTCGGTCTGCGGCAGCGGGTCGCCGGCTACGCGGGGGAGGTAGTGGCCCGCAAGTGCATCGGCTACCGCCGGCGGCTCGCCGGCGTGAAGCGCGTAGGCCTGGCCGATCCGGCCCCGCAGTTCGGGCAGCTCCTTCAGCAAGTCGGTGGCGAGGTCCGCCTTGGCCAGAAGCGCCGCGCGCAAGGCATTCTGGCGGGTGGTGGCGTCTACGCCCCACCGGTCACATAGCTCCTCGACGAGCGAGCCGAGGCGCTCGGTCTTCTCGAAGAGCGTGCCGAGCCGCTCCTGATAGGGGATGCTGTGGAGAGCATCCACGCGCGCGGGGAGCGGCGTGCGCAGGTCTTGCTCGTAAGAGAGGCGAAGGTCAGAGAGCCGGGCGTGAAGCACCTGCTCGCTTGCGGCACGCGCCTCTTCTACGCCCTCGGGGCTGCCATCATGGATGCCGATGAAGCGCGGGAGCAGGGCGCCCTCGGGGGAGACGATTGGGAAGAGGCGCTGTTGCTTCTGCATCACGAGGACGAGCGCCTCGCGGGGAAGCACGAGGAACGCGGGGTCGAAGCCGCCGGCGAATGCCGCGGGCTGCTCCACCAGGAAGGCGAGCTCGTCTGCAAGGGCCTCTTCGAGTGGCTGGCCGCCCACCGCCTGGGCGAGCGCCCGCGCCTGCTCCAGGATCCGCTGGCGGCGCTCCTCCGGATCGAGGATCACCCCGGCCGCGCGAATGAGCTCCAGATAGGCGGAGGCTTTCGGCACCTCGATGGTGGCCGAGATCTCCGGCGTGCAGCCATGCAGCGCGCGGTGACCGCGCGTGAGCCGGCCGGCTTCCACGTCTCCCACCTGGAACGGAATGACATCCTCCCCGTAGAGGGCGAGGAGCCAGCGGATGGGCGAACGCGGCGCGCTCTCATCCCGGCGCGCCATCCTGAGAAAGGCGAGGTTGGTGATCAGCTCCGGCAGGAAGCCCGCGGCGACCTCGACCGTCGGCCGGCCCGGCTTGGGCCGCTCGACGAAAAGGTACTCACCACCGGTGATCCGCTTCACCTTCAGCTCTTCGGGGAAGACATCCTGGGTGCGCGCGAAACTGAACGCGGCGTAGGTGTAGTTGCCGAAGGAGTCGAACGCCTGCTGGGCAGAGGGCCCGCGCACCTCGATCACCGTGTCCGGCTGGCGCGGCGCGACGCCGGTGACGCAGGCCACCAGGCGGCGGGGCGTTCCATAGGTTCGGATCTCCTGGTAGCGGATATTCTCCTGCCGGAGCCGCTCGCCGAGGAGTTGCTTCATCTCGGCGAGGGCAGGGGAGATAGCGGCGGGGGGTAGATCTTCGACGCCGATCTCCAGAACCAGCTCCTTCACGATTGCTCTCCGTGGGAAGGGCACGACCGGCCGGCCGGCAAGATGCCTGCCCGGCGCAGCGGCCAGTAGCGGAGCCACACCTTCCCCTCCAGGTGCCGCGTGGGCACGAACCCCCAGGCGCGCGAGTCGCTGCTGTGGTCACGATTATCGCCGAGCACGAAGTATTGCCCCGAGGGAACGCGAGCCGGTGGATAGGAGCCATGCGCCGGGTTGATCACATAGCTCTCATGAAGCGGTTTGCCATTGAGGTAGACGGTGCCGTCGCGGATGGCGATCATCTCGCCAGGCAGGGCGACCACGCGCTTGACGTAGATCTTCCGGGGGTTGTCAGGATAGCGGAAGACAACCACGTCGCCGCGCTGCGGCGGGTGGAGCCGGTAGCGGAGCTTATTGCCCAGGAGGCGCTCGCCGGTGTAGAGGTTCGGCTCCATGCAGCTTCCATGCACGCTGAAACCCTGCAGCAGGAAGGTCTCGGTGAAGAGGAAGAGACCGCCTGCCACTACGAGGGTATGTAGCCAGTCACGCCAGGTGGGGCTATGCTTGCGCACTCTCTTGCCCCTCGTACTGATAGGAGCGTTGCATCTGGCCTGGGTTCTGCCCACAGCGGCCACCAGCCGGCCTGCGCGCGGGCTGAAGATGGGCGACGCGCCACGGCCGAGGGCCGAGCGAGCGGAAGGAGGCGATGGGATGCATCCTGCCCGTGCCCACCTTGAGATCGTAGGCCGGTGCCACGACACACCCCTGCGCAGCCCAGGAGCCGTCGAGCGCGGCGATGAGCTCCTGAAGCGTCACTCTTGGCTGAAACCCGATGCCGGGAGTTCGCCTGCCGCCTCGGGGGCGCGCTCAACCTCGATGCGGAGCTTGGTGAGCAGCACCGCGGCCACCGCGATCCCGAGCATGGCGATGGCCGTGCGCGGCGAGACGTCGAATTCCTTGAGGAGGCGATGGCCCAGCTTCACGCGGACCTTCCGCATCTCACCTTGGGATATGAACTCCTGCAGCTCATCCATGAACGCCATGCTCGCGGCAGCCAGGCCGCCGCCCGCTGTCTCACGATCCTGCTCGGCAATCACCATGGCGGCCGCCACATCGCCGCCCGCCTGCTGGAGCGCGTAGCGCGCCTCCTCGTAGGACACTCCCAAGCGGTTGCGGATCTCCTCCATCTTCTGCAGCTCATCCTGCATGCGTTGCCCTTCCTTCCCGCGACGCTCTTCCCGGCGCCACGCAACCGGTCACTTGATATTCAGACGCTCGTTCTGCGCGTCCCCGAGGCCGTAGAGACCGCGCACGATGGCATGATAGGTGCGCTGGTGCAATATCTCCGGCGCGAAAAGAGAACTCTGGAGCAGGTCTCGGGCGCCCCAGAACCCCAGGCCCTTATAGAAGACGAAGGCCACGGCGCACCCCGTGAAAAACCCGCAGATGGCACCGAGCGGGCCATCGAACGGGTCGGCGGAGATCATCGTTTCCGGATGCATCACGTGGATGATCGCCAGCACGACCGTCATGAGGAGCGCGAAAAGCAGGAAGAGCGCCCACGCCTGGTTCTGCCCGGGGTTTGCCGTCAGACGCAAAGAGCCGGAGACCGGACCAGACCAGAGGAGGGCGAGCCGGGCGGAAAGCAGCGCGCCGGCGACGGTGAAGAGCGCCGGCCCAAGGCCCCGCTTGGCTTCGGCGGCCGTGATGCTGCCGATGATGATCAGCACGACGAGATCAGTCCAGTTCATCGTGCCCCTCCTGCCAGCGCCATTATAAACGACGCCTGAGTGAAAGTCAACATGACGCGCGCCCGGTCTCCCAGAGAGGCGATGCTAGAACGTTTATCCGTGTATGTCTATCTCCAGGATTCGGCAGCGTGGAGCACTCTCCTGCGCCTCCAGAAACAAGCGGGATTGAGCAAGGAAGCTGGCAGGGCGATGGCGAATAGAAGCGTACCTGCCCCAGTCGGGGGCGCGCATGAGAGATGGAATACGTGGAACAGCCTGAGGAGCTTCCTGGAGAGTGCCCCCGATGCGCCCGGCCAACAGAGTGGCTGGAGGTGGATGAGACCCGGCGCGGCCGCATCTGCCGTGGGTGCGGTTGGGTCGAGCTGCCACAGACTCCCGTGGTTCGCCACACGGTTGCCTCGCTGATACGGCGTTTGCTGCCCCACTCTCCGCTCGTCGCGCTGATCGACTATCTGCAGTGGCGGCAGGCACGCCGGAAGTAGTGGCCCGGAAGATGGGGGTCGCTTGAGTGGTTTCGCCAGCAATGGAGAGTATCTATCTAAAATGACACGCCGGGCTCTGATCCTCGGGATCCTCCTCGAGGTGCTCCTTTTTGTCTGGGTGGCACGCGCCGAGATCTCTGGCAACGTCTACCTGATCGGGTGGACGCTGCTGATGCCAGCCGTGGCGCTCCTGGTGGCGCTGCAGGTTGCCAACAGCTTCCTGCGCCGCTCGAAGCGGATCGCGCCGCTCTCGCGCGCCGAGCTTCTCTGCATCTATCTGGTTGTCAGCGCCTCGCTTCCCGTGGCGGGCTTCGGGATGATTCGCTTCCTGGTGCTCAACCTGGGGAACACCTTCTTCTTCTCGACGCCGGAGAACAAGTGGGGCGAGATGCAGGAGCACCTTCCCGCCTGGATGGTGCCAAACGACCCGGTGAACGCCTTTGCCGGCTTCTACCGCGGTTACAGCACGCCACCCTGGGGTGATTGGGTGGTGCCGATCGTGGTGTGGAGCATTTACATCGCTCTCCTCGTGGTAGCGGGTCTCTGCTTCACGCTCCTCATCCGGCGGCGGTGGATCGAGGAGGAGCGGCTCACCTTTCCCATCGCGGCGCTGCCGATGGAGATGACACAGCCGGGGGGCGGCTTCTTTCGCAGCCCGCTTCTTTGGGCCGGGTTCCTGCTCCCCTTCATCGGGCAGAGCCTCCTGGCCCTCAACGCGCTTTTCCCCTCGGTGCCCGCGTTCCAGATCAAAGCGAAGTGGTATCCCGTCTTCACATCCCTCCCCTGGAGCGCGTTTGGGAGCATTCCGATCGGCTTCTACCCGCTCTCCATCGGGCTGGCCTACCTGGTTCCGCTCGATGTCTCCTTCAGTTGCTGGTTCTTCTTCCTCTTCACGCGCCTAGAGGCGGTCTTTGGAGCGATGGCCGGCTATTCCCAGGGCGCCACGAGTAGCGCGGCGGCGCGTTTCCCCTATGCCGAGGAGCAGTCGGCCGGCGCCTGGCTGATGTTGGGCCTGCTCACGCTGTGGGGAGCGCGGGCGCACCTGCGCCGCTCCTGGCGGTCGCCGGCCGGGATTGGCCTGATCGTGTGCTCGGCTGGCGCGGTGCTCTTCTGGGTTCTGGCCGGGATGCAGCTGTGGGCGGCGGTTGTCATCTTGGGGCTCTATGGCCTCTACCTGGTCACCGGCATGCGCATCCGCGCCGAGGCGGGCGGGCAGTGGATCTTCTTCCCGCTCGCGTGGAATCCGAACTCGCTCATGGTGAACACGCTTGGCACGGCCGGCCTGACGCCGGCCACGCTGGCGCTGACGCCGATCATGCACGCCTTCATTATCGAAGCTCGCGGCCATCCAATGCCGTTCCACCTGGAGACGTGGAAGATGGGCGAGCAGGTGGATCTGAAGCACCGGCAGATGATCATCGCGTTCCTGATCGGCCTCGCCGTCGCCCTGCCCGTCGCGTTCGCGACGTCGCTGATCGAGTGGTACCACTCCGGGGCGGCCGTGAAGGCGGCCAACTATCCCCTGGCGAAGGCGAACATCGCCTATAACGACTGGCGCAACTGGGTCAACACGCCGCGCACGCCCGATTGGGCCGGCATCAAGGGGATGGTCGCGGGCGGGGGGATCACGGTGCTCCTGACGTTCCTGCGCGGGCGCTATCTCTGGTGGCCTTTCCACCCAATCGGCTATGCGGCAGCCAACACCATCATTGTGCGTGCCTTCTGGCTCTGTTTCTTCATCGCCTGGCTCTCGAAACTGTTGCTCCTGCGCTATGGAGGCGCGCGTTCCTATCGACAGGGGCTCCACTTCTTCCTCGGGATCGCCTTTGGCGATATCATGACCCAGGCCATGTGGACGATCGCGGGGCAGCTGCTCGGCTTCGAAGTGTATCAGTTCGTCTCATGACAGCGCTTGCGTTCCGAGTCCGCTTTATGGTAAAATGAGCGCAGCTTGGAGGACCGTGTCGTGGCAACCGTTCTTTTCTGGATCTTTAGCGTGCTTCAGTTTCTGGTGGCGATTGGCCTGATAGCGATTGTCGCCATGCAGACCACCAAGAGTGAGGGGCTTGCCGGCACCCTCGGCGGCAAGAGCAGCATCAGTTTTCAGGGCCGCCCGGGCGTGGAAGAGCAGCTCCAGCAGTGGACGACCTACCTCGCGGTCGCGTTCATCGTCCTCAGCTTCATTATCGCGGTGTTCCAGATGAGGATTTTGTGAGCGGCCGTTGAGCTGAAGGCCTTTGGGGTTGGATGCAGTTCGGCCCCTCAGGCCCTCCGGAGTGGGGGGCTTGAGGGGCCGAACTGGTGTACGCCCGATCTCCAAACAGGAGTCAGGCGTTCGGCAGATGGGCTCCCATCGCTTTCAGGCGATCTTGAAGGAGCGCGATGGGGAAGCCGCGCGTATCCGTCTCACGCTCGACTGCCAGCGCGGCGGCGATGCCGGCCGCCTGCCCGGTGATAAAGCATCCCGGCATCACGCGCACCGAGCCGTGGAGGTAACGGTCGGTGCTGATGCAGCGGCCGGCTACCAGGAGGTTCTGTAGCCCGCGCGGCGTGAGCGTGCGATACGGGATCCCGTAGCTCTCGCCCTTGCCGTAGCGGAGAGTGCGGAACTCCTCCTCGAACTGCGCGTACTCCTTCTCGCCGGGGCGCGAGGCGTGGATATCAACTGGATAGGAGTAGCGCCCGATCTCGTCCTCGAAGACCGCGCGCTTCTTGAAGTCCTCCAGATTGAGGACGTAGTCGCCCAGGATGCGCCGGCTCTCGCGGATCCCAAGCAGCGAACCGGTGGCGACGAGCTCCATCCGCTCGAAGCCCTTGAGGTACTCCTTATAGAACCGCTCGTACTCCAGGAGCTGTCTTCGCCCCCACAGGAGCGCCTCGGTGACCGAGCGCTCGTCCGTGCTATCCACCCCGAAGGTGTGCCCGATGTTGCCGCCCGCCAGGCGCGGGCCAACGCGCCACATCCCCGGCAGGTGCCGGTCCTCATAGGTGAAGACCTTGTCCTTGAACGCGTCCAGGATCCGCTGGCGCGGGTCGAGACCGGAGGCGCGCACCGTGTCCCAGTCCACTTCGGCCCAGAGGCTGCAGAGGGTGCCGGGCATCAGGTTGCCCTCCGCGTCGCCCTTCTCGTAGGGCGCCCCGGCCCACACGGCCAGATCGCCATCACCCGTGCAATCCACGAACACCCTGGCCTTGACGGCGAAGAGACCGCTCTTCGCCTGGCAGATGGCGTGATCCACCCGCCCGGGGGCTCCCATCTCGACGGCGATGCACTGCGTCTGGAAGGTGAAGCGCACGCCCGCTTCCACGACCATCTCATCGTAGAGGCGCTTCAGCACCTCAGCGTCGATGCTCAGGCTGGCACGCGGATTGTCGCGCCGGTCGTCCGGCCCGGTGCCGCCCAGGTCCCAGAGGCGGTCATACACCTCGCGGCCGATGCCAGCGGCCAGGAAATGGACGCCGTCGCCAAACTGCATGAAAGCCGGCACCAGGCCCGCCGTGCCCATCCCGCCGAAACAGGTATGCCCTTCGGCCAGGAAGACCGTGCGCCCCTGGCGCGCGGCGGCGATCGCCGCGGCAATGCCGGCCGGACCGCCGCCCGCCACAAAGATATCCACTTCATGTCGCACCGGAATTCGGCGCGTGAAGACCAACTCGTCGTATGCCATGCTTTCTCCTCATGCGCAAGCGCTGATAGACTCGTAGGCGAGGGTGGGATCAGCGCGCGGCGTTGATGGCGTCGCGCAGCGCCTGCGCGGCATTGCGCGCGGCAGCCTCGAAATCGGCGCCCATCGAGGCGTAGAGAATGCCCCGAGAAGAGTTGACAAGGAGGCCGGTGCCCGCGGAATCCTTGCCGTTTGCCACCGCCGCGTTGACATCGCCGCCCTGCGCGCCCACGCCTGGCACGAGGAACGGCATATCGCCCGCGATGGCACGCACGGCACGGAGGTCATCCGGGTAAGTGGCGCCCATCACCAGGCCGAGATTGCCGCGCGAGTTCCACTGTTCCGCCGCCAGCCGGGCCACCTCCTGGTAGAGCGGGCGGCCATCGGTGCAGACCGGGAGGTCTTGTAGCTCGCGCGCGCTCGGGTTGGAAGTGCGGCAGAGGACAAAGACGCCCCGATCCTCCCATGCCAGAAACGGCTCCAGCGAGTCGCCCCCCAGATAGGGGTTGACCGTTACCGCGTCGGCCTCAAAATGCTCGAAAACCTCCTGGGCATACCGCTCGGCGGTGCTGCCGATGTCCCCCCGCTTGGCATCCAGGATCACGGGCACTTCCGGGCGCCGGGTGTGAATGTAGGTGATGGTGCGCTTAAGCGCGCGCAGGCCCTCCTCGCCGCAGGCAGCATAGTGCGCGATCTGCGGCTTGAAAACCGCAGCCAGATCGGCTGTGGCGTCGATGATGCGCCGGTTGAACGCATAGAGGGCATCCTCCGCGCTCGCATCGGCTGCCGGGTCGCCCGCGGCCAGGAGAATCCGACGGATGCGTTCCAGATCCGGGTCTAGGCCGACGCACACCATCGTGTTTGCCACGCTCCAGCGCAGGCGAATGCTCTCCCAAAAACTCATCTTCCATTCTCCTCTAGTAACGGTTCCGACCAGCGCAGGCGGAGCAGCCGGCGCGTCTCCGGGGTGACCTTCACGCGGTCGGCCAGTGCCAGGCCAGCCACCCACACGATGCCCCGCGCATCGAGCACGACCGGCGTGCGCGTGCGCGCCGCGACTGGCACCTTCGCATCGGTGAAGAGGTCCTGAAGCGACTTGCGTCCTGTCATGCCCAGCGGGGTGAAGCAGTCGCCTGGTAGGCGGCTACGCGCGTGTAGGGGGGGCGTCACGGCCTCGGCATCCAGGAAGACCTCGCGCGCTCGGGGCACGCGAGGCACGGCAAACCCAGGGGGTCTTGGCCCTACCTCGGCGGTGATGGCGCTCCCATCCGGGAGGGGTGCCTCGCCCGGAACCGGCAGCAAGACTTCCCAGCCCGGCGCAGTCTCCGCCACGCCGGGGGGCGTCAGAAGGATCTGGTCCCCCTCCCGTCGCACGTGAACCGGTCCCGGCAGATCGAAGTCGGCGCGCTCGCCCTCCAGAGTCTCCAGCAGGCGCTGCACCTCGCGGTAACCGATCTTGGTGGGATCTCCGGCGAGCCGGCGCAGGGCCGAGCGTGCGACCCGGCGCCGCAGAGCGAGCGGCAACTCCCCGAGGGCCCGAACCGAGATGGCGATCCCCTCTTCACTCTCTTTTGCGCTCCTGGTGGTGGCTTCCGCCGTCAGGTGATCCAGGAGTTCCACCTCCGGACGGGCCAGCTCCGCGAGCCGGCGCAGGTTGGGCTTCACCTCCTCGCCAAAGTGGCGAGTGAGATAGGGGAGGATGTCCAGGCGCACGCGGTTGCGCAGGAAGGCGCGGCTGCGATTGCTGGTGTCCTCGCGGGGGTGCAGTTTCATCGCCCGGCAGTAGGCCTCCACCTCCGCGCGCCAGGCGTCGATCAGTGGCCGGACGACGACTACTCCCTCAGCGAGTGCCCGGCACGGAGGAATCCCGGCCAGGCCGTCGGTGCCGGCGCCGCGGAGCAGGTTGAGGAGCACCGTCTCTACGGTGTCGTCTGCTGTGTGCGCGGTGGCCACCTTGCTCGCGTTCACCGCCTTGGCCGTGCGCAGGAAGAAGCGATAGCGCTCGTTGCGTGCCGCGTGCTCCAGGCTGAGCCCGGACTGGCGCTGCGCCGCGCGTACATCGACCGCTTCAACGGTGCAGGGGATTCCCAGACGTTCGGCGGTCTCGGCGACGAAGCGCGCCTCCTCTGGAGCGGCCCGCCTCAGCCGGTGGTTGAGATGGGCGACGTGAAGCGCGATGCCCAGGGGGCCGCTCAAAGCGTGGAGCGCATGGAGGAGCGCGAGCGAATCTGGCCCGCCGGAGACGCCGACGACCACGCGCTCGCCAGGGGCCAGCAGGCCGCGCTGGCGGATGGTGCCGAGCACGGCCTGTTCAAACCGCTGTATGGGGTCAACCTCCACGAACTCTCCTCTGGTGATCTCGGCCTCACCCGGAGGCCGCTATGGCCCTCAGCCAGCTCCCTCAAGATCGTAGGAGGGGATTGAGATGCCCTTCTCGATCGCATCGAGCGCCGTGTCGATCGCCGGCGCGAACTCGTCGCGGTTGCCGATATACTTGCGCAGGACGAATCCGGCGGGATCCACCAGGATCACCGACGGCACGCGCTTCAGCTGGTAGCTGGATCGCACCTCGCTCTGCTCGTCGACCCCGGTGGGGAAGGTGAAGCCGGTCGCCTGTTGGAACGCCGTGGCTGTCTCGCACGTGTCGGTGCCTACCGCGACACCGATCACGCGGGCCGGGGCGTTGGGGTGGGCGCGGAAAATATCGGCCAGCTTCGGAACAAGCGAACGGCTGTTCGGGCACGTCGACTTCCAGAAGACGATGAAGGTGTGCTCACCGGCGCCGCGGGTAAACCGAACGATCCCGCCATCCGTGGCCGGCAGGCAGAACTCCGGGGCATGGGCCCCGGCTTCGATCGCTGCTGCCATCCTCAACCTCCTTTGCGCGCCTGATGCGAACCTCAGGAGTGGTTTGCCGCGGGGATGCACCCCCATTATAGGGCAAGGAGCGAGGATCTGTCAAAAGCCAGTCGCGGGGCTGCGGGACTGAAGGAAGCACGACGAGCACAGGGATTCTGAGATAGATGGAGAGGACCATCCACCCGCGCGGAGCAGGAAGCTCCGCGCTGCTTTCTTGCAAAGCCCTTCGGGCTTCCCTTCCCAGCCCTCGCCGTTCTCAGGCACCCGGGAGTGTCGCCAAACCCAGCCCGGCAGGGCTCCGTTCACAAGCAGCGCGGAGGCTAACCTCCGCGCGGGGCAGAACCGCCGATGTGAGCACTGCCGGTGTCGCGTCTGCCGCCCGAATCCGCGGCGCCATCGCGGTCACACCGGGATGCGCATGCCGTCGTAGCCCACCTCGATGCCGTGGGGTGCGAAGTACTCCTCCAACTCGGTGTGGAGCCACCCGCCGTTGTGCGAGAAATGGTTGGCGATGAAGCGGTGCTCCGTCTTCAAGATCCCTTGCGCCAGCATCTCATCACGCAGGGCGACGACCCAGCGGCACCCGAGGTGGCCTTCGCGCGACTCGATCTTCCCCGAGGTGGAGTCCATAACCACGATATCGATCTCGTAATCGCGGAGGATCTCCCAGGCAGAATCAAGGAACCAGCCGGTGTCGTTGGCCTGGAGGAGCACGCGGTCTCCCACCTGAAGGAGATAGAAGACGCACATCTCCTTCCGGTCGTGATTGGCGGGCACCGGCACGGCGCGCATGCCGTCGCCCAGGTCGATCGGCCGGCCGGGGCGCACCTCTTCAAACCGCAGGCGGTAGAAGGGGAAGTCGTCCCCGACGGCCGCCTCCAGCTTTTCGCGCACGCGGGCGTTACCATGCACGGTCAGGATGTTCTCCTCGTCGACGACAGAGAAGCCCGGCCGGCGGTAGCACAGCTCGGAGGGCAGCCAGTGATCCTGGTGCGAGTGGGTGATCAGGAGGTGCTTCAGCCGGTCGAACGGAAGGCGGAAACGCTGCATCTGGGTGCAGGCATCAGGGCCGAAGTCGATATGCACCGTGTCACCGAGGTGATAGGTGGTGCGGGTGCGGATCTCCTTGCCCCCGCGCGCAAACGCCTCCTGGCAGCAGCGGCAGTTACAAAAGATCGCCGGCCACGCTTCGGCGGCGGCACTCCCACAGATGATAAACTCGGTCATAGTCTCTGGTCCTCCGGGACGGCGGTGGCCACCTTCCCCACGGAGCGAAGGGTGATGCCCTGCGTTTCGATCGGATCGGGCAGTCCGGTCTCGCGCTTGCGCCGCTCGATCCACTCATCGAGCGCGTTTGAGAGCTCTGCCACGACCTCCGGGCGCTCCTGAGCGAGGTTGTACTGCTCGCCGGGATCGGTAGGGAGGTGGTACAGCTCGATCGGGGGCCGGTTGTGGATATCTGGCTCGCACGCGCGGATCAGCTTCCATTCGCGGGTGCGCACACCGCGCTTGCGCATCCAGGTGTTCTCGGTGAGGAAGATCCTTTCTGTGCTCCCCTGGCCGGGCGCGACTTCGTCTCGCACGAGCGGCAGCAGGTTCTTTCCCAGCATCCCCTCCTTCGCGGCTGCCTCCTCCAGGCCGGCGAGGGCCAGCAGCGTCGGCGCCACATCCATCAGCGTCACCATGCCGTCCACGTATTTGCCGCGCGGCAGGCGGTCCGGACAGCGCATGATGAGGGGCACGCGCAGGTTGGTATCGTAGAGGCCGTGATGGTCGAACCACATCTCGTGCTCGTCCATCTCCTCGCCGTGGTCGGCGGTGATCACGACCACCGTCTCTTCAAGCGCGCCGAGCGCCGCGAGCTGCGTGAAGAGATGCTGCAGGCAGACATCAGCGTAGGCGATCGCGGCATCGTATTGCCTCTTGGGGAACTCGATATCGGTGACGCCGCCCATCCACTGCATGAAGTAGTAGCGGAACGGCTCGAAGGCGAAGACGGCGTCCATGCTGTGGTTCTCGGGGGCGCGTTCGTTGCCGTGATAGAACATCCGGTCGAACGGCACGGGCGGCAGGTAGGGCGTGTGCGGATCCCAGTAGTGGAGGAAGGCGAACCACGGCTTAGGCTGGCGGACGCACTCATCGAGGATGCGTTGTGCGGTCTTGTTCACCGCCTCGCCCTTGCGCCAGGCGCCTTTGGGGTCCTGATCCCACTGGTATCCCTCATAGAGGTCAAAGCCGCGCGGGAACCAACGCCCCAGGTTATCGGCCGCCGCGGTGAAGTAGCCGTTCTCCCGGAGAATCTCGGCGAGCAGGCGCACCTTGGGGTCGAGCTCCACCTTGCCGCCCTGGCAGACGATCTGGTGTGCCATCACGTCCTTGCCGGTGAAGAGCGTGGTATAGCCCGGGTGCGTAGGGATGTGCGGGCTGAAGCACTGGAAGACGACGCCTTCGCGGGCCAATCGGTCGATATGCGGGCTGGTGGGCAGAGGGTAGCCATAGCAGCCCAGATGATCCGCGCGAAGCGTATCAATCGCGATCACGAGGATGTTCATGCGGTCGCTGTCCATCCTACGCGGCCATCAGGCCACGGATAAACCGGATATCGATCCGGGCCAGATCCACGACGGTGTCCACCGGGTATCCGGAATACTCGCTGTGGAAGCTGATCGGGCCGTCGTAGCCGATCTCGCCCAAGAGGCGCAGCAGAGTGGTCCAATCCACGAAGCCGGTCCCGAGGGGAACCACCTTCGTTTGCCACCCGGGCTTGCCTTCGCGCACGACGCGCTCGCGCACGAGATCCTTGAATGCGAGGATCGAGAGGTACTCTCCCAAGATGGAGAGGGCCATCGGCAACGGCTCACCCACTATGGAGAGATGCCCCGGATCGGCGAAAACCCCGATGTGCCGCGGATCGAAGCCGCGAACGAGGTTCATCACGGAGGAGGCGTTGAGGCCCATGGTGCTGCCGGAGTGAGTGTGCACGCAGGCTTTCGGGCCATACTTCTCGGCCAGCCGGGCAAAGCCCTCCAGGGCCTTGCGCACCCGATCCACCGTGGCCCAGTAGCCATCTGGGCCCATGTACCAGTAGCCGAGCTTCACGAGGCGGACGCCGGCCTCGGCGCAGGCGGCCCATAGCGGCTCCGCGTAGGCGGCAGTGGGATCGGTGAAATCGCCTGGCGTGGTGACGAGCGGGATATCCAGTCCCTCGGCGCGGAACTGTTTCATGGCGGCCGGCAGCGCCGTAGGCGCGTTCTCCGGGTTCACCGGGTAGCCGGGCCGCACGCACAGATCGGCGCCTTCGGCCCCGGCGAAGCGAATGTCGGCAATGAGCCCGGGGATGTCTCTGCCCTCCAGATGCTTGGTGAAGATGATGAACTTCATCTTGGTATCCTCCCACCCGGCAGCCGCAAGCCCAACAAGCGCGACCGCCTGTGGTCAGATTCGTGACGGGAGTGCCGGTTCTCCTGCCTCACCAGCGGGCTCACGCAGGCCGCGCGACACGACGTTGCCGTGCCTCTCCGTTTCTGTTATAATTCCGGAGAATGAGGAATAGCGCCAGAAGTACAGGCGTGCAGGGTTTCCCCGCGATTGGGGGTTGAGGAACGCTATGGAAGCATATGATGTAGTGGTTATTGGTGGTGGACCGGGCGGCTATGTGGCTGCCATCCGCGCCGCCCAGCTTGGGTTGCGGACGGCGGTGGTAGAGCGCGAGGCGCTAGGGGGCGTCTGTCTGAACTGGGGGTGCATCCCCACGAAGGCGCTCATCCACAACGCCGGGTTGGTGAATACACTGAAGCAGGCGAAGGAGTTTGGAATTGCCTTCGATGGCCTGCGGGTGGATTACGCGCCAGCGGTGGAGCGCAGCCGGCGCGTGACAAGCCGCCTGGTCAAGGGCGTGCAGGGCCTGATGAAAAAGAACGGGATCGACGTCCACGCGGGGAACGGCTATCTCTCCGGGCCTGGCCGGGTGCAGGTGCGCCCGGATGGCCCGGAGCTGCAGGCACGCAACGTGATTATCGCGACAGGGGGCCGGTCGCGCGCTATCCCCGGAGTCGCGTTTGATGGCGAGAGGATCCTCTCCTCGCGCGAGGCGGTGGTGCTCAAGGAACTGCCCTCCTCGATGCTCATCATCGGCGGTGGACCGATTGGCCTGGAGTTTGGCTATGTCTTCGCCTCCTACGGGTGCGCCGTGACGGTGGTCGAGATGATGCCGCACGTGCTCCCGCTAGAGGATCCGGAGGTGGCCGCCGTCGTCGAAAAGCAGCTGACGAAGCAGGGGATGCGCATTTTCACCGGCACGCGCGTTCTTTCGGTCGAGACGGGGGATAAAGGAGTGAAGGCCCGCGTTTCCGGGCCAAAGGGCGAGGAAGAGCTTGAGGCAGACCGCATCCTCGTCGCGATCGGGGTTCAGGGAAACATTGAGGATCTGGGGCTCGAGGCGTTGGGGATCCAGACGGAGCGGGGATTCATCCAGGTGAACGACCGGATGGAGACGAACGTGCCCGGCATCTACGCCATTGGCGACGTCACCGGGAAGATGCTCCTGGCGCATGTGGCGTCCGCGCAGGGGAAGATTGCCGCGGAGGTGATCGCCGGACAGTCGCCCCGCCCACTCGTGTACACCGATATGCCGCGCGCCGTTTACTGCCATCCCCAGGTCGCCAGCGTGGGCCTCACCGAAACGATGGCTGTCGAGCGCGGCTATGAGGTGAAGACCGGCTCATTCCCGTTCCGGGCGAATGGCAAGGCGCTTGGCCAGCACGACTGGGAGGGCTTCTGCAAGTTCGTGATGGACGCACGGAGCGGCGAGTTGCTGGGCGGCCATCTGGTTGGCCCGGAAGTGACGGAGCTGCTGCCAGAGCTGGGAGTGACGCGCACGCTGGAGGGCACGGTGGAGGATATTGCGCACACGGTCCACGCGCATCCGACGCTTTCCGAGGTGCTGCATGAGACGGCGCTGGTGACGCTGGGCCGGGGGGTGCATATCTAAGGTGATGGGGGGAGGCGGGGCATCATGAGCACCACACCTACGGCGCCTCCTCCGTCACGCAGGCTGGTCGTGATGGAGGAGGATGCAGGAACGCGCATCGACCAGGCGCTCGCCAGCCGCTACGATGACCTCACCCGGTCGCGGATTCAGAAGCTCATCGAGAGCGGCCATATTACGGTGAACGGCGCGCCGACGCGCGCCAGCTACCCCTTGCGTGTGGGAGACCGCGTTTGCATCGCCTTCCCGGAGACGACGCGCCCGGAGGGCCTGCTCCCGGAGGAGATCGAGCTTGATATCGTCTATGAAGACGAGGATCTCCTGGTGATCAACAAGCCTGTCGGCATGGTCGTCCATCCCGCCGTCGGTTCGACGCGTGGCACGCTGGTGCATGCGTTGCTCGCCTATCCGGGCGCGCTCTCCAGCATCGCCGGCGAAGACCGGCCCGGCATCGTCCACCGGCTCGATAAGGACACCTCCGGGCTGATCATGGTCGCGCGCAACGACTACGCGCACAACGATCTCTCTCGCCAGATCCGAGAGCGCACGGCAGGCCGCCGCTATCTGGCGCTGGTGTGGGGCAACCCGCGTTTCGACCGCGTGCGCGTTGAGGTTCCTATCGGCCGGCATCCGACGGATCGGAAGAAGATGACCGTCTATCCCGCCGGCGAGCGCCGCCCTCCGAGCGCCCGTGACGCCACCACCGACCTGACGGTGCTTGAGCGGTTCACCCTACCGTGCGCGCTCCTGGAAGCGAAGCTGAAAACCGGTCGCACCCACCAGATCCGCGTGCATTGCTCGTACATCGGCCACCCCGTGATGGGCGACCCGCAGTATGGCGGCCAACGCAAGCTGCCGGTGAGGGATCTGGAGTTGGAGGACCTCATCGAGCGGGTGGAAGGCCAGGCGCTTCATGCCTACCGGCTCAGCTTCACTCACCCGCGCACCGGGGCGCCGATGGAGTTCACGGCACCGCCGCCGCGCCCCTATCTGGAGCTGCTCAACTATCTCCGCGCGCATTACCCGATGGAAGGAAGCGGGCCGTCGCCCCTGGTGGGGCTAAACTGGTAGCCAGTTTGCCCTCTCGAGGGGGCGGCTGCAGAATACGAGAAGGGCATGGCCGGAGGCAACCTGCCATGCCCTTCTGCTATCTATCAGACGTTCTGCTCAGAAGCCGTAGACCAGGGTCGTACGGGTCCGCAGGTCAGAGGCCTTGACGCCGGCCGGGCGCGGGTTCGTGTTGTAGTCGTGAGTCGCGCTCAGCTGGAGGTTGAGAGCCCCGGTGAGCGGGAAGGCGAGCGACAGGTTGCTGGTCGCGCGAAGCCCGTGGGGGGCCTCCAGGCTGGGATGGGCAACGACATCCAGCTTGAGGCGCGAGGAGCCAAACACCTTCCACTCCGTGAGCGAGCGCAGGCGGAGGGTCATGCCGTCGTTTGAGTAGTCATCGCCCTGGAGCGGGTTGTACTTCTCCCAGAGGTAGTTGCCGCCGAGCTCCACATGCCAGAGGTTAGGCGAGCCCGGGATCAGGCGATAGCCAACAGAGAAGGCGTGGCTCTGGCGCAGCGCCAGCCGGCTGATCTCATCATGCTCCAGGGTAGTGTTGCCCGCCAGGTAGAGGCGCCCGCCCTGGTTGCGGGTAAGGCCAACGCTGCCGCGCGCGTAGGAGACGTCGCGTTCCCAGGCGCCATTCTGGCGAAGCTGGCCCTGCTCGGCCTGCGCGGTGATCAGGATCTCGGCCGAAGGGCTGCGCCGGCGTAGCTCCGTGCCGATCAGGTAGTTGTTGCTCTCCTTGTTTCCAGTCACCAGCCCAAAGCCAAACTCTGCCTTGCCCCTCCACTTGACGACCGGGGCGGGCTTCCCACCTCGGGGGAGCTCGGTGCTGATCAGGTTGACCCGGCTCTTGTCGAGGGTGCGGATGCCCTGCGCCGTCCTGATCTCAAGGACGCCGCCAGCGAGCCGTGTGATGACGCCGACGATCACCTCTGCTCCCTCGGGGTAGATAGCAAGGTCCACATCACTGCGCAAATCCGTCACGGCGGCCCACGGAAGCGCCACCTCGCCGAGATGCTCGGTGCCGATGCGCACCTGGTTCCCTCTCATCCCAAGAATGGTGCCGCTCAGGCGGTCCTTCCCACCGATCTGAATCTCATCTGCGCGCAGAGCCGGGGTTGCCATCGCCAGGAGCACGGCGAGGCACAGAATACGTGAGGACATGACGCTGCTCCTTTCTCAATCACGGTGCATGGTGCTGAACCGAGGCGTGGAGGACAAGTGGACTCCAAGACCGGGGCTACTATAACATGCGCTCACTCTGCTGTCAAGCGCGCGAGGCGTGTGGCCGCGGCGTCTCCGCCTGCGTTGGGGGTATGGAATCGCGAGTGTTTCATCTTTCTCCCCAGCGGGCATCTTGCCACTATGGACGGACCCATGCCGTAACGCTCAAGAGAGAATGCCGCTCGCACGATTTGGGGGCGGGGGGAAAAGGAATATGCTGCGGAGAGGTTGGATAGTGCTGACAGCGGTGGTGGGCCTGCTGGTCCTCTCTTCCACCGCGCGGGCAGCGGAGATGCCATGGCGCACCAGCGTGGAGGACGCCCTGGCCGAGGCCGCCAAGAGCGATAAGCTCGTCATGATCGACTTCTCGGATACGGACTGCGTCTGGTGCGACCGCATGGAGAACGAAACGCTTGCCGATACCTCGGTGGTGACGGCGTGCGAGCGCGTGATCCCGGTGCGGGTCTATGTGGAGGAGACGCCGGACCTGGCTCGGAAGCACGAGATCGAGGGCGTGCCGAGCTTCATCTTCGTTGAGTCCACCGGAGACGAGGCGGGGCGCATCGTCGGGTTCCTGCCGCCGGAGGAGTTCATCCACCGTCTGAATCTGGTCCTCGAAGAGCAGGAGCGCGTGGTGAGCCTGCGCAAGCGGGTCGCCGCGGAGCCGCAGGATATGGAGGCCAAGGCCGAACTCGCTCGCATCTACTGTGAGCGACGGCAAGGCGATCTGGCGGCGCCCCTCGTGGATGCGCTCGCGGCGCTGCCCAAGGACGAAGCCCCCGAGGATATGGCCGAGATCCTGCTCAACACCGCAATCGCCTATGGCTCTCGTGGCAATAACGACCGGGCGCTCGTGTACCTCGCCAAAGTCATCCAGGAGTATCCGGGCACCGAGGAAGCCGAATGGGCCGGCTTCTTCACTGGCCTGGCGCTAGGTCTGAAGGGCGAGCGCGAGGCGGCGATCAAGCAATTGGAGCAGGTGATCTCCACCGCCAAGAACGAGGGGATCCGCGAGCGCGCCAGGATCTTGCGCGATCGCTTTCGGGCAGAGGACGAGCAGGGACCACCCACGGGGCCGTCTCTCTAGCATTCACACGCGAGCGAGCAAGCGATACGCAACATCGGACCAGCACGCGGCGGGGTATGACGACCCCGCCGTTGTGCCTGGCCGGTAGCGCCAGGCCCTCCCTGGGCTACTCGCTCGGAAAGTGCTGGTAACCTGCCCCCGACAAGGGCACCCGCGTGCCATTCGGGAGAAGCAACTGACATCCCGCTGGCTGAATCTGCCCGACCACGCTCGTCCGAGTGCCAGTTGCCTCGGTAATGGCGGCGCGCACCTCATCGACACGCTCGGGTGAGACCGCGAGCAGCAACTCATAATCCTCCCCGCCGGTGAGCGCCAGCTGGAGCGGATCGAGGCGCAGGCGAGCCGCGGCATCGCGGCATGCCTCCGAGAGGGGGATCGCGCCTGCATCCAATTCGGCGCCCACGCCGCTCTCCTCGCAGATGTGGTGCAGATCGCCGGCGAGGCCATCGCTGATATCCATGAGCGCGGTGACCGCTCCCGTGGCTACCGCGGCGCGCGCCTCGGCGATCCGCGGCTGTGGGAGACGATGTGCCTCCAGCACGGAGGGGGGAACCTTCTCCGCTGCTCGTGGCCCCGCCAGGAGCGCCATGCATCCGGCGGCGGAGTCGCCCAGGGTACCTGTGACCACGAGCAGATCCCCTGGACGGGCGCCCGCGCGGGTGGCCAGACGCTCCGGCTCCACGCTGCCGACGACGGTGATCGAGAGGGTGAGCCCGGCGCGCGAGCGCACAGTGTCGCCTCCGGCGATGCGCACGCCAAAGCGCTCTGCCAGGCTCTGCATCCCCGCGTAGATCCCCTCAACATACTCCACGGAAGTGGGCGAGTCCACCGCGATGCAGACGAGGGCGAAGTGTGGCTCGCCGCCCATTGCGGCCACGTCGCTCAGATTCACCGCCAGCGCCTTCCACCCCAGGGCCCGCGACGAGAGCCAGCTGCGCCGGAAGTGTATCTCCTCGACGAGCATGTCGGCGGTGGCTACGAGGTGCCGGTTTTCGGGGGGCTGGAACCCCGCGGCATCATCGCCGAGACCCAGGAACACCCCGGATGGGTCGCCACCCCGGCCCCCTATGATCGCCGAGAGCCGGTGTATCAACCCGAACTCGCCTACTTCCGAAAGCTGCATCCTCTCTCCCCTCGCTAAGCCTGCGCAATGGCGGAATCCCTGGGGCCGGCCCCATCGCGCGGAGCGAGGCCTTCCCTTGGCTACTTTGGCGCCCGAACACTCTGATTCCTTGCGAATCTGCCAGGAACCAGGCCGGACAACGCGGAATCTCTTTGTTGGAACTGCGCCATGCCTGTATGGTGGCATCGGGCAGGAGCGGCGGCGCGCCGGACACCGCGTCTGGACGGGCGTTGCAGCTATGGGAGTGGAGAGGAGAGATACGGAGGTGAGCGAGGGCGATGGCGGGCCGCGCCTGGTGATGCCGGCACCCGCGAAGGTGAACCTGGTGCTATGCATCGGCGGAACGCGCGAGGACGGCTTCCACGACCTCGTCTCTATCTTCCAGGCGGTGGAGATTCGAGACACCGTGATACTCTCCACACTGGACGCGCCCGAGATCCGCGTGACCGCGTCGGATGTGCGCCTGCCGTGCGACGAACGAAACACGGCGTATCGCGCCGCCCGCCTGCTTCGCGACGCGCACGCGCCGGACCGGGGCGTGAAGATCTACCTGGAGAAGCGAATCCCGGCGGAGGCCGGGCTCGGGGGCGGAAGCAGTGACGCCGCCGCCGTACTCCGGGGGCTGAATGCCCTGTGGGGGCTCGGTCTCTCTACGGAGGCGCTGCTACCATTCGCCGCCGCGGTCGGCTCGGACGTGCCTTTCTTCCTTTCGGCCGGGTGCGCGCTGGTTCGCGGACGGGGCGAGCGCGTGGAGCCGCTGCCGTGCTCGCTCGATGCACACCTTGTGATCGCCAAGCCGGCGGTGGGCGTTTCGACCGCGCGCGCCTACGCGGAGCTGGATGCCCTGCGCGCCGGGCGAGTTCCCGAGCCGTGCGATGACGCGATTGCGACGATGCGTGCCGCGCTGGAGCGTGGCGACCGCGCGGGCGTTGTCCGAGCCCTGCGCAATGACCTGGAAGCACCGGTCCTGGCCATGCACCCGGAGATTGCCGGGCTGAAAGCAGAACTCCTGGCGCGAGGCGCGGAGGGGGCGCTGCTTTCCGGCAGCGGATCGGCCGTGTTTGGCCTTTTCGCGACGGAGGATGCGGCGCGCGAGTGCGCCGGCGCGCTGGCGGAGCGATGGCCGTGGGTGTGTGTCGCTCGCCCGTGGAGAAGCCGATGAGCGCAGGGTCGATACCGGCGGTGGTTCTGGCTGGGGGAAAGCCGGGAGAGGCGCTCGCCACTGCATCCGGCGTCCGCTACAAGGCGCTGGTGCCCGTGCGTGGGAGGCCAATGGTCGCCTATGTGCTCGAGGCCCTGGCCGCCTGCGAGCGTGTCTCGGCGGTTCACGTGGTTGCTCCCGAGGAGGTCGCGGCAGCCCTGCCGGGAGTGCGGCACGTGGCAGATACAGGCAGCTTCCTCGGGAACCTCACCGCGGGCGTGGCGGCATGCGAGGGAGCGCGCTTCTCGCTGGTGATCACGTGTGACATTCCGTTCGTCACGGCCGAGGCGCTCGCGGCCTTCATCGCGCTCGCCGAGGCGCGCGATGTCGATCTGGCCTACCCGATCGTGGAACTCGGGCTGTGCAACGAGCGCTTCCCGGGGATGCGCCGGACCAGCCTTCGCCTTCGTGAGGGACGCTTCACCGGCGGGAATGCCGTGCTGATCCGCCCGGCGTTCCTGCAGCGCAACGCGGGCCTCATCGAGGAAGCGTTCGCTGCCCGGAAGCAGCCTCTGAGGCTCGCGCGCATGGTCGGCTGGGACCTTGTGCCGCGAATTCTGTTGGCGAGCAAGCTGCCTGGGTTGTTGCCGCTGAGCCTGGCCGAGGAGCGCGTCCAACGCCTGGTCGGAGGGCGAGTCGCGGCGATCCCGCTCGCGTACCCGGAGATTGGAGCCGACATTGATAAGCCAGAAGACCTGGGGCCGTTGGTGGCGTAGGGCGCGTTCGCCGTGGATGCTCGCTAGCGGGGGGTGTGCTTCACCAGGTGGACGGTGGTGCCGGCGCCGTGACTGAAGTGGATCTCGTCCATTAGATTGCGGGCCAGGAATAGCCCGAGACCACGTTGCGTGGGGAGGAATGAGGCCGGCGGGGTTGCTGCTTCACGGGGTACGAAGCCTGGGCCCTGATCCGTGATATCCACCTGGATGGCACCCTGGTGGCGATGCACCCGGATGACGACCTCGCGATGGGCCTCGAAGTGGTGTGCGTGTTCAACCGCGTTGTTGAAGATCTCCGTGACGGCAAGCATCAGATCCGCAACGGCTTGCTTGTCGAAGCCACACTCTTCGACCGCCTCGCGCACGAAGGCACGCACGCGGTGGCCATGGCGGAATTCGCTGCTCACCCGCAACTCGCGAGTATCGCTATCTACTAACACCATGCCTACCTCGGGCGTTTCGCCGGCACGCGGCTCGCCCGATGTCCGGGCCAAGCGGGCGACCTGACGGCGGCGGCGCTCGTTGGGTGCGATCCTCGCCGGGCCCGATGGCCTGGCACTGGAAGGCCGAACGCTGGGATTGTATCATAGCCAGAACGCCTCGTCAACTCCCTCCTCGTGGGCGTGCCGGCGCCTGAGGCACAGGCTGGGGGGCGTGTTCCATCGGACGGAGCGTGCGGCGAGCGGGATCTGCCTCGCCGGTCGGGAGAGGGCGTTGGCGGAGAGCGAGTGGCACGGTTTTCCTTGTTTGTTCCCGGCGTGAAAGCATCCCTCGAGGAACGGACCACGCCCCGGTGGCACTCCTGAGGGTGTTGAACCGGTGATACTATCTCACCGGAAGCGTATTGCGGTGGCCCTCAGCGGGGCCGCGCTTGTAGGAGATTGCTCTCTATGGTTATCATCATGAAGACGGGGGCAAGCCCCGAGGAAATTGCGGAGGTGACCCACTCGATTGAGCGGGAGGGCTTCACGCCTTTCGAGAACCCGGGGGTCGAACGTAAAGTGATCGCCGTGCTCGGCGTCATCCACTCGCACAAGCTGCAGTTGGTGGACAAGTTCCAGAATCTGCCCGGCGTCGAGCGCGTGGCGCTCATCTCGGAGCCATACAAGCTGCCCTCACGGCAATGCCACCCTCAAGACACGGTGTTTGAAGTGGGTGGTGTGCCGGTGGGTGGGAAGACGCTCGCCATCTTTGCCGGCCCTTGTAGCATCGAGAGCGAGGCGCAGGCGATAGAGACGGCGCGCGCGGTCAAGGCGGCGGGGGCCAACTTCTTCCGAGGAGGCGCCTACAAGCCGCGCTCATCGCCCTACGCTTTCCAGGGCCTGGGCGAAGAAGGCCTAAAGATCCTCGCCGCGTGCCGCGAGGAGACGGGCCTGCCGGTGATCACGGAGGTGGTCGATCCGGACGATGTGGAAAAGGTTTGCCAGTATGCCGATTTCCTCCAGATCGGCGCGCGCAATATGCAGAACTACCGGCTGTTGCAGCGGGTGGGGCAGGCGCGCACGCCCGTCTTGCTGAAGCGAGGCTTCGGGACGCGGCTTCGCGAGATGCTGATGGCCGCCGAGTATATCATGGTGGAGGGGAACCACCGTGTGGCGCTCTGCGAACGCGGGATCATCACTTTTGAGGACTCCACCCGTTATACGACCGATATCAACGCGGTGCCGGTGCTCAAGCACCTCAGCCACCTCCCGGTGATCCTGGACCCGAGCCATGCCACCGGTTTCTCCCGGTATGTCGGCGCGGTTGCGAAGGCAGGGGTGGCTGCAGGCGCCGATGGCCTCCTCCTCGAGGTGCATCCCAATCCTGCCGAGGCGCTCTCGGATGGGCCCCAGTCGCTGAAGCCCGAGGCGTTTGCCAGCCTGATGCGCGAGCTGGCGCGCGTGGCCAGTGCGGTCGACCGCGCGCTTCCGGAACAGGGGGCGTGACGGCCCGACCGGATGACGGGTCTTCCCATTTCCGCGATGACGACGGGCGCGGGTGAGGGGATTGTGGCGATAAACGGCGGCGCGCGACGTTCATGCTCTTTGACCGCGATGCGGAGCCGCCGGGAAGTAAGGAGAAGGCTGCGCGCCGGGTTGCGCGCTGCCTCCGTGGCTTCGGATTCCTTATCTCGGAATCCCAGAACAAAGGGGGCCGGGCTTGCCACGCAAGCCCGGCCCCCTTTAGAGAAGGAGCGTCGATTCTCAGCTCGTGCCGTCGGCGCGCCAGTAGACGCCCTGCTGAGGACCCGGATGCACCGGAAGCTTGGTGACCGGGTCCACCTGCACCTTGACCCACTTCACGTGGCCATCCATGAAGACGAAGTTGGCGCCATCCGAATGGCGCACGCCCAGATAGCGCGGCTTGCTGGAGCCACTGCCGAGGTAAGGGGTCTGCTGAATGCCATAGCTGGCTTCGCCGTCCGAATCGGCGATGGCCACGGTATCCGCCGGACGCTGAATGCTGGCCAGGGTGCACGGCGGCGTCACGGCTATCAGAGTGGAGTTCGCCCCATACTTGATCATCTGGGAGACCTCACCCTGCCACTTGTAGGTGGCGCTCGGGCAGTTGAAGACGCCGGTGTTCTTCACGTACGGGTAGATCCGCATGTGCCAGGGGTGGCAGGCATCCCACTTGCCGTTCGGCCAGACGACGCCGTCACCCGGGAGCCAGCCGAGAATCGGCAGAGTCTCATCGTAGTCCTGGATATACTGCATGAGCGCCATTCCCAGCTGCTTGCAGTTGGACTGGCAGTTCGACTTGCGGGCGTTCTCGCGCGCCCGTGCGAACACAGGGAAAAGAATCGCTGCAAGTATAGCGATGATCGCAATTACTACGAGCAACTCGATGAGGGTAAACCCGCGATTGGACTGTTTCGGCATACGGCTTTCCTTCCACACCGGCGCAGCGAGCGCCGCCTGTAGTAACCGGGGATTATCGTAGCACGCGCACGCCTGGCTGTCAAGCGAGCCCAAATGGGCGTGCCATCGGCCCTGCGCCGGCATCAGTACCGCGGATGAAGGGGACAGACGTGTGGTTTCCTATCCTCCGGCCTCATGCCGGCCCTGGGGAAGGAGAGCTACCGCGTGGCTTTCTACGGACTCCGTAAGGGTCCGGCATTCCACCTAGCGGCTTCCGAACTGCGGGAATGGGGGCATCACCTCTTGGATGGGATCAGGTGGGTGCGGTGCCAGCGGATCAAGCGGATTGCGTGCTCCAGGCGGTCGCGGTTTTCGGGAGAGTTGAGCCAGGTGCTGGCGCCCGAGGGGTGGGGGAGTGGGATGTAGAAGCGGTCCTCCTCTTCGAACTCCGCGCCCACGGCTTGCGTGAGCGGCATCTTGCCAAGGAAGTGCTCGATCGCCATCTGACCCACGAGGAGTATCAGCTTCGGATCGATCAGGGCGAACTCTCGGGCGAGGAAAGGCGTGCAGAGCGCCCTTTCCTCGCGCGAAGGCCGCCGGTCGCCGGATCCACGCGCGTTCTTGCCAGGGTAACAGCGCGTCAGTGCCGAGAAGTAGATCTCCTCGCGGATCCGTTCCGGATCGAAGCCGGCGCGCTCCAGCCACGTGAAGAGGCGTTTGCCGGCCGGACCACTGAACGGAAGCCGGCTGTCGCTCTCCATCCCACCGGGCGCCTGGCCCACCAGCAGGATGCGGGCGCGCGTGCCCAGACCGACGACCGGCGGTGGGGTGGCCGGGTAGCCCCGCTCGACGCACGCCCGGCACGCCCGGATCTCCTCTTGTAGCCGCTTGAGTGCCTGTTCCATACTCCCAAGGACAGCAAAGCGTCGGGATCGGTTCAGCCTGCATCAAGAGGAATATCATCGGGAGAGCCCTATGCGTGGGGTCACGCAGGGCGAGAGTGGAAAAGGGGAAGTGAAACGACGGCCGCGCGGGGGCAAAGCCCGGGCGGGGAGATCTGCCCCCACGCGGCCAGGAAGGTTAGCTGACCTTGACCGGCTTGCCGGTGGAAACGGACTCGAGCTCCTTCAGGCAGAGGTACATCGAGTCACGCGCCGAGGCTCCGGCGAGGAGCTCCGGCTCCTTGCCCTCGCTGAGGCACTTCACCGCGTAGGCGATCTCGTTGACCCAGCCGTCGGGGTTCGGCAGGTCGACGGCCTTTTGCAGGTCGACCACCTGCTTGCCCTCATCGGTGTAGAGGGTGACCGGCGCCTCATCCAGCGAGTTGTAGCGGATGGTCGCTTTTTCGAGGTAGACGTCGTAGCCCTGCTCGAAGACTACCGTCGGCGAGGCGATGGCGCCGCTGTTGGCCGTCACCGTCAGGTTGCGCCCCTCGTAGAGGTACTGCGCGGAGACGTAGACCACCTCGCCCGCCGGGCTGACGACACCGCTGCACTGCACGGCATCCGGCATGCCGAGGAGGTAGCGGATAAAGTCGGAGTCATGGATGTGCAGGTCGAGGACAATGCCTCCCGTCTGCTTCGGGTCGTTGAACCAACCGCCAGCCGACCACGACGGCTTGGAGATGACGCGCTTCAGGTGGATTCCCAGGAGGGCGCCATACTCGCCGCTGGCAACCGCCTGCTTCACGAAGTCGAACTGGGGGAAGAAGCGGACGACCTGGCCGACCATCAGCTTCTTGCCCGTGCGCCGCGAGGCTTCGACCATGGCGTCGGCATCCTCCAGCGTGAGGGCAATCGGCTTCTCGACGAGGACGTGCTTTCCCGCCTCCATGGCGCGGATCGCGATGTCGCGATGGAAAGGCGTGGGGAGACAGACATCCACGATGTCAACCTCGGGGTCGGCCAGGAACTTATCTACTTCGAGGTATTTGTTGATGCCGCTGAGGTCAACGATACCGGCGGATTCCCCGATGTTGCCGCGGATGTCCCGCCAATCGCCATCAAGGCGCTTCTGAATCGAGTCACACAAGGCGGAGACGCGCGCGCCGGGCACCTGCTGGATCGCGCGGAAATGGGTGGATCCCATGAACCCAAGGCCAATAATACCGATGTTCATCGACACTCTCTCCCTTCAGGCCGGCTGCCTATAGCTTTTCTCGCGATACAGAGTGGCGAGCCCGATTACGCGCTCTCAAATCACGCGTGGAGCACTACGGGCATTCGCGTTCCTATTCGCGCCCGCCCGCCCCTGATTCCTGCCAGGTATCGATGGTGCGAGCATGGGGATGCCGGGCACCGGAGCGTGGGAGTTCCGGGCGCCCGGTTGCTCGCTTGATCTGGTAGCAGGTAATCACGGACGATACGACGAAACCGCTTCACAGATATATGCTTCTAGGGAGGGTGACTGATGTCCGATTCCAAGATTGCTCTAGCGATAGCCGCCCATCCGGACGACGTCGAGTTTATGATGGCCGGGACGCTGGCCCTGCTGGCCGATGCCGGCTATGAGTGTCACATCTTCACCGTTGCCAACGGCAATTGCGGCACCGCGGTGCATTCCAACGACGAGATCATCCGCATTCGTGCCGCCGAGGGCCATTCCGCCGCCTCCGTGATCGGCGCCACCTACCATGAGGGCGTGGTGAACGACCTTGAGATCTTCTACGAGCCGGAGACCCTCCGCCGCGTGACCGCGGTGATCCGCGAGATTAAGCCACAGATTGTCCTCACCCAATCGCCACAGGATTATATGGAGGATCACCAGAATGCGTGCCGGCTTGCCGTGACCGCGTGCTTCAGCCGTGGTATGCGCAACTGGGTCACCCATCCCTGGGTCGAGCCGACGATGCAGGACGTCTATCTCTACCACGCCCAGCCCTACGGCAACATGGGCCCGCTGCGCGAGCCGATCCTCCCGTCGATGGTCGTGGACATCACCGAGAAGATCGAGGTGAAGGAAGAGATGCTCCGCCGCCACGCCTCGCAGAAGGAGTGGCTGGATGTGAGCCAGGGCAAGGACGCCTATCTGGTCTCGATGCGCGAGCTGTGCGCGGCGATGGGTCAGCTGGCCCCGCGCAAGGTGCCCTACGGCGAAGGCTTCCGCCAGCACCTGCACGTTGGCCTCTCGGCGAAGGACCGCGACATCCTGAGCGAGGTGCTGGGAGATCGCGTCCAGAAGCTGTAGTGAGGAGTGCTTGCCGGATGGAGCGCGCCCCATGGCGCAATGCGCCACGGGGCGCCGCATTATGCTCTCGCCCCCTCCATGACGCGCGGCGAGGGCGGGCCTTGAGCCTTCCTGGCAGCAAGCCGCCCGCGCGCCACCTTCGGTACCGCAGTTGGGGAGACGAACACGGATGGAGAGGGCGCGGGCACGCGCGGAGCTCGAAGCTCCGCGCTACTTCCCGGCAAAGCCCCTTCGGGACTCCCCCTCCCAACCCGCGCCACTTGCGGTTGCCCGGAAACGTGGTCTGGCCCAGCCCGGCGGGGCTTCGCTCACAAGCAGCGCGGGGATTGATCCCCGCGCGCCAGGTTGTGCGCGGCCTTCGAGGCTTCGGATCCCTTATCTCGGGAGCTCAGCGCGGCGAGGGCGGGCCTTGAGCCTTCCTGGCAGCAAGCCGCCCGAGCAGGCGGTGATGCCGGCCGCGGGATGATGCCGCGCGGCCGAAACGTCACCTGATCTAGAGGGTCCAGGCCTCTTCCGGCAACCCGAACTGCTCCGCGAGCCAGCGGTAGGCAATCTCCAGCGATTCTGGCGTCGGCGAGTGCCCGGTGCCGTGATAGAAGTGGCCTACGGCATCCTCGCGGCCGTACAGCCGATATACCTCCTGTGCAGCCTTCAGATACTGCCAGCTCTCCACGCGGTCGGCCTCGCCGCCGATGAGAAGGAAGGAGCGGGGTGCGAGCAGCGCCAGGAGTTGGTGGTGCGCCAGGGGGAACTCTGGGTGGTGGATCTGCTCCCCCAGGTACCAGGGCGCATCCCAGTTGGTGAAGCTCCAGCCGATCCCGAAGTCCGATCCGATCACGGCGCGGACGCGTTCGTCCAAGACGCCGGCATAGAAGGCGATCTTTCCCCCAAGGGAGTGCCCGATCATCAGAATGCGCTCGGGGTCTACGTCCGGCTGCTCCAGGAGGAAGTCGAGCGCGCGCGAGGCATCCCAGGCGAGCTTGCCCATGCCGGTCCACTGCGGATTATCCTGGAGGAGCTTCTTGGCGCCCGCGTGCCACCAGGCAAACCCCGCCTCGGTGCCGGGATGGGGCACCGTGTTGAAGGGGAACGCCTCGGAGCAGACAACCACGTAGCCCTGCTGGACCAGATGCCGGCCGAACTGCACTACGGGGCGCTCGCGTATCGGCTCCCCCTTCTCCAGGTCGTAGCCGGCCATCGCGTCGGGATGGTAGAAGGGCACCACGGCCCCCGGGCGTGGCGACCGCGTGGCCCGTGCCGGCTCCATCAGCAGGAGGAGCTGCCGGGTGTGCGGTCCGGTGGGCTGGCGGACCAGGGTTCCCCGATACTCCGGCTGCTCGAACCGGCCGACTACCTCCACCGCCTGGTCGAAGCTCTCGAAGGAGGGCTTGCCCAGGACGCGATCCCACTCGCGGCGCAGGCTGGCCCGCTGCTCCTCCCACGCCTCCACGGTGACAGGGCACCCCGCAGGGAAAAGCGGGGCCAGGCGCTGATCCTCGCCCAACCCTCCCTCGGGCACGCGACTCAATTCTCTGGATAGACTCTTCATGACAAGACCTCTTCTTACTGCCCCAGGCGCGCCCTGCCGGCGGCGGTGGCGCGCCGCTACGCATCACCCTCGGGTGGCAGGCGCCGTTCACCGGCACGTCCGGCTTCGCGCTCGCTCAGCGCGTGCCGGAAGCGCGCGGCCAACTCGGGATACTCCGCGAGGGCAGCGTGGCCCTGGGGCTTCAAGGCATAGACGCCCCGGTCGATTCGTTCAAACCACCCGTAGTAGTTCTTGCTCAGGATCGCTTGCGTCCTGGCATCGGCACCGAGAGCGCGCAGGTCGCGCGGGCGCATGGGGCCATGCCGCTCCAGAGAGCAGGCGATGAAAAGGGCTGCCTCCCGATAGGCGGTGCAGATCCTCTGGCGGGTGCTGCCTCCCACATTGTAGTCGCCCGAGCGGCCCTCGACCTCGCGCAACAGCGCCCGCCGGGCCCGGCCCGCGCGCCGGCGCTCGCAAGCAATGGGATGGAAAAGCACCAAGACGCTGCTCTCGCTGGAGACGAGAAGGAGTCCGAGCTCCAACCGCTTGAGGAGACGCTGCATCCCTTGCCAGCGTGCCCGGCCCGAGCGTCCGGTGGGGATCGCGGATTGTGGCAAGGCGACGTAGACCGAGTCGGTCAGGCGTTGTCGCTCCACCGCCTGGATGAGGAGATCGGTGGAGAATCGCCGCTTCATCTCGATCACCACCAGCTCATCCTCGCGCGTGGCGGTGATGTCGCACCCGCGCACCTCACTGCGCACGGTGTAGCCAAGCGACACCAGGAAGTCGCGAATCGGCGGGTAGAGCTCGGTCTCGTGCGCCGGGGGCGCCGGCCGCCTTTCCCGCGTGGACGGGCTCATGCCAGGACGAGCTTCTGCTCTCGCGGGTGCCAGCGCCAGATCGGGCCCCGTCCGGCCAGGTGGACCCCACCCACCCAGCGGTCGATGCCGTTGAGGCGAATCCGATCCTCCCTGCCCGCCAGTACGGCGCGGCCAGCCGGGGTGAGTGACAAGCGCCACTGCTCGAGGGATGTGGGCGGGTCATCGAAGCGCGGGAGCGGCCCGGGACCATCGATCGTGACGAGCGGCGTTTCGGCGGACGCGAGCTCCTCCAGGAGGCACCAGAGCATCGTATCCCCGATGAACGGGCGCGCCTCGCGCTCGTCCACGGCGCGGAAGAGGGAGAAGGGGCGGTCGTGCCCCTCGGCGATGGCTTCCAGCGCCTCCTGCTCCAGGCGATCCAGGCCGTTGGTGGTGGACGGAAACTGCTCCAGGCGGCGGGCCAGCGCCTCGCCCAGGTAGGGAAGCAGGGCGGTTTCTGCGCGCGCCAGGGCCGCCAGATCGGTGGGGTCGGGCGCAACCCAGGCTTCCCACGCCCGCCGCGCCAGCGCGATCTGCTCGGGCGTGACAGGGCGGCGCGTGGGGAAGAGGGATGCGAGTTGCTCCGCGTGCAGCTCGCCCAGGCCACGGAAGCGCGCGAAGCCTGGGAAGTCTCCAATGCAGATAAGGCTAAGCCGCGTCTCTCCAAGCGCGAGCCGCGAGAGCCGGTCGAGCACGCAGATGAGGATCGACTGGTCGAAGAGGCAGGCATCGAACCACAGGACCACTTCGTCGTGCTCGGGCGCGCGTGCCAGGGCGTCGTCTTCCGCCTGGAGACGCCGCGCCAGATCCGCGGCGGTGAGCCGGGCGGCTGTGGTCGCGAGGTACTCCGCGCGCCGGCGGTGCCACGCCTCTCCCGAGAGACCCGCGGGCGTCGGGCCCTGGACCACAGGATCACACCAGACGATCACTTCGCCCGGCACGTCGCTCTGGCGCAGCGTTCCCGCGGAGGAATCTCCGCAATGGATGTGAAGCATTCTGGACCTCCTTCGGGAAGACGGGGATATCGACGGCTCACGCACGGAGTGAGGTTCTCTCCCCGAGCAGAGGAGTCCTCCCATCCGTCCGAGGCTCCCGGGTGGCCTGGAATCTGCGGGCCGACCGGGTTGATGCGAGAGGACACGTTCGTTCCCGGTTGAACCGGGATGAGCGAGGGCGCATCCTGGCATCGAGGGAGGCGATGATGCGAATCTTCATTCGCGGATCAGGGAGAGCGGCGCGCGGGCGTGCCGGCGTGCCGCTCTGTTGGATAGTCGGGCTGCTGATTGCCCTGGGGGTTTTGTCGGGCGCGTCACTCCACGCGGGCCCGGCGCCACCGGATGTGAATGCCGTGTTGGCCAAGCTGGACGACCTCTATAAGTCGAGCGGGAGCATCGGGAGGGTGGAGATGACGGTGGTCCGCCCCGGGAGTACGCGCACGCTGGTGATGCGCGTCTGGACTCGGGGGGAAGACCGCGCGCTGATCATCATCGATTCGCCCGCGCGCGAGGCGGGAACCGCGACGCTGCGCGTTGGTCAGAACCTCTGGAACTACCTGCCACGTATCGCGCGGACGATTCGCATCCCGCCCTCGGCGATGCTCAGCCCCTGGATGGGGAGCGATTTCACCAACGATGATCTGGTGCAGGAGTCGTCGTATCGGGAGGATTACAACGCCCGGATCACCGGTCGCTCCACGGACCCGCCAGGTTGGCAGCTCCGCCTCGACGCGAAGCCGGACACGGTGGGCCTCTGGAGACGGATCGATCTGGTGGTTTCGGACGACGGTTGGCTGCCGGTGGTCGAGAGGCACTATGACCGCCGGGGCGACCTGGCGCGGGTGATGCGCTTCGACCAGGTGCGCGTGATGGGCGGCCGGCGCATCCCGACGCGCGTGGAGGTGACGCCGACCGGCAAGCCGGGCCATCGGACGGTGATGCGCTACCTGGAGATGCAGTTCAACGCGAACGTGCCTGAGAGCACCTTCAGCCTGCAGCGCCTCGAACAGAACCGGTGAGGAGAGTGGGATGCGCTCGAGCACGCTGCGCCTGGCATGGCGCAACCTGGGCCGCAACCGCAAGCGCACCGGCCTGGCGCTGGCCGCCATCGGCCTGGGGCAGTTCGCGCTGCTGGCGATGAGCGGGATCACCCGGGGCTACACCGATGCGATGCTCGAGACAGTCACCGGTCCGATGGTGGGCCATGTGCAGATCCACGCGCCCGGGTGGCGCGATGAGCAGAGCCTGGAGCTGTCGGTAACCGCGTTGGATGCCCGGCTCGACGCGCTCCGCGAGGAGCCCGGCGTGGCGCGTGCCTCGGCGCGGATCTACGCGCCTGCCCTGGTGGCCGTCACGCGCGATGCCCAGGCCGCCGTTGTCCTTGGGATCGACCCGGAGGCGGAGTCCGGCTCGAAGGGCCTCCTGGCGACGGCGCCAGAAGGCGTCCGGCCGGGCGAGCATCGTGTCCTCGTTGGCCGGGCACTCGCCCAAAGCCTGGGGGTGACCCCGGGGAGCGAGCTGGCGGTGGTGGGGCAGGGGAAGGATGGCTCAATTGCCAACGACCTCTACACCGTCGCCGGCGTGATCCCCAGCGCTATCGATCTGGTGAACCGGCAGGGCGTGCTGATGTCGCTGGAGGATGCACAGCAGCTCTTCGTGATGCCAGACGAGGCGAGCGAGATCATTCTCCACGCGACGCGTCCGGAGGCGGCGCGCGAGCTGGCCAGCGCGGTGGCCGCGCGTCCGGCGTTTGCCGGTCTGGAAGTGCTCCCCTGGCAGGATGTAGTGCCAGAGCTGGTGGCGATCCTGGAACTGGCTGACGTTTCGAGCTACATCGTTCTGATCTTCGTCTTCGTAGCCGCGGCGGCGGGCGTGGCGAACACGATGATGATGGCGACCTTCGAGCGCCTGCATGAGTTTGGGATGCTGCTGGCCCTGGGCGCCACGCCCGCGCGGATCATGCGTCTGATTGTGGCAGAGGCAGCCTTGCTGGGGCTGCTTGGGGTTGCACTCGGCACGCTCCTTGGCGCCGGTTTCGTGGCGGCGACGCAGGGGAGCGGCCTCAACCTGGCGGCGCTGGGGGGAGAAGCCGCCGCCGAGGCGACCTGGCAGGGCATGGCGATCCCGATCCACATCTTCCCGAGGCTCGCGGCGACGGATGTCCTGGTGGGTGTGGCCGCCGTCGCCGTCACTTCGCTCCTTGCGGCGCTGTGGCCGGCATGGCACGCGGCGAGGTTGGAGCCGATGGAGGCGATGCGCTCATGACGCTCTCTCCCCTCGGAAAGTATGCTCTCCGTAGCCTGACGCGGCACTCGCGCCGGACGCTTCTCTCGGTGCTCGGCATCGGGATCGGGTGCGCGGTCGCCCTGATCGCCACCGCCTACATCCGAGGCGAGGGCGACTTGATCGAGCGCGCCGCTGCGCTGAGCGGCACCGGGCACCTCCGCGTCTCGCCGGCCGGCTGGCTTCCCCAGCGCGATGATCGGCTCCGGCTTCGGGATTGGCAGCAGGCCCTGGCCATCGCCCGACAGACGCCGGGCGTCGCGGCGGCGACGCCTCGGGCACGGTCTAACGGTCTCCTCGCCTTCGGCACGCGCGTGGCCGGCGTGGAGATCGTCGGCGTCGATCCGGCCACCGAGCCCCGCCTCAACCGGGTGGTCCGCAGTATCGGCGCCGGGCGCTACCTGCGCCCCGATGACCGGGGTGCGACGGTGATTGGCCAGGGGGTGGCCGACCGGCTGCGCGTTCGCCTCGATGATGAGTTGCTGGTAACCGTAGCGGCGCGCGACGGCAACCTGCAGAGCGCGATCCTGCGGATCGTCGGCATTGTCCGCACTGGCAGCCAGACCGTGGATTCCACGGTCTGCCAGATCCGCCTGCCGGAGCTGGAGGCGCTCACCGGGCGCCCCGGTGCGGCGGAGGTCGCCGTGCTCCTGGAGCGCTCCGAGGAGATGCCGGCTGTGCAGGCAGCGTTGCAGAAAGCGCTGCCTGCCGGAAACGTGGTGCATACCTGGATTGAGGTCCTCCCGGAGCTGAAGGCCAGCTTTGACCTGGACCAGGGCTTCACGCGGCTGCTCATCGGAACGATCATCCTCGTCGTGCTCCTTGGGATCACGAGCGCGCAGCTCGCGTCTGTGCTGGAGCGCCGGCGCGAGTTCGCCGTCCTCTCCGCGCTGGGGATGAAGGAGCTCTCGATCGCACGCCTGCTCCTCCTGGAAGCCGGGGCGCTTGGCCTGCTGGGCGCCGTGACCGGGCTTCTCCTGGGCGTTCCGGTAGTCTACTACCTGGCGACAGTCGGGATTGACTATGGCGCGTTTGTCGACGCGGACCTCGCCATCTCCAACGTGCTGATTGACAAGGTGTTTCACGCCGATATGGGGTTCTGGCTGGTGCCGCAGGCGCTTGCCATCGCGTTGGGAGCCACGCTGGTTGCCACGGTCTACCCGGTGTGGTTTGCGGCGAAGACGGATCCCGCCTCGGCGCTTCGGGTGGCCCAATGAACCAGACAGCTCTTGTAACGGTGCGCGATGTCACCAAGCTCTTTTCCACGGGCCGGAGTGAAGTCCAGGCGCTGCGTGGGGTGACACTGGATGTGCGCCGCGGCGACTTCCTGGCTCTGGTCGGCCCCAGCGGGAGCGGCAAGACGACGCTGCTCAACCTGATCGGCGCGCTCGACAGCGCCACGAGCGGCACGATCACGCTTCTCGGGCGGGATCTGGGGGCGATGAACCGGCGAGAGCGCGCGGAGCTACGCCTGCACACGATCGGGTTTGTCTTCCAGGCGTACAACTTGATCCCCGTCCTCACCGCGCGCGAGAATGTCGAGTTCGTCCTCGAGCTTCAGGGCGTGGGTGCTGAGAGGAGCGAGCGCGCTCTCCGCGTCCTGGAAGAGCTGGGCCTGGGGGAGCTTGCGGATCGCCGGGCGAATGAGCTCTCCGGGGGCCAGCAGCAGCGGGTGGCCGTCGCGCGCGCTGTCGCCTCGCGCCCGGCGCTGGTCCTGGCCGACGAGCCGACGGCGAATCTGGATACGGCCAACGCCGAGGTACTAATGGGCCTGATGCGCCGCCTGCATGACGAGCACGGCATGACCTTCGTCTTCTCCACGCATGATCCGCGCGTTGTCGCCCACGCCACGCGCGTCGTCACGCTACAAGACGGACGTGTCGCAGCCGACGAAGAGCGCTAGCCCGAGCGGCCGCGCGAATAGCATCCGCGAACCGAATTGCTGCCCGTCCGAAAAACGCACGGTTGATGGGTTGACAGGCGCTTGCCGGGGGTGCTACAATGCGCGCAAATCGATTGTGTGGCTGACCATCGGGGTGCGCTGCCGGCGCTCGCAAGGCACGGACGGAACGGGACCGATGGGCGTGACCCGGCTTTGCCGGGCACGGATCGATCCGATGATCGACGCGCGCAATCTGGACACATCCCATCCGTTCTGTGCTTTTGTTGCGTGTAGCGCCGTCTGAGTGTACGCAGAGACCCCTAGTCAGCCCTGCGGCCATCGGCCGAGAAGGATGGTTCCTATGCGTCAGCGTCAGTCAACCGCCGGTTTCACGCTCATTGAGCTGCTCGTCGTAATCGCCATCATCGCGATCCTGGCTGCGATCCTCTTCCCGGTGTTTGCCAGGGCTCGCGAGAATGCGCGCAAGGCGAACTGCCAGAGCAACCTGAAACAGCTCGGTACCGCGTTCACCTCCTATGCTCAGGACTATGACGAGACCCTGCCGTCCTTCAACGCCTACTTCTCTCCCCCGATGTTCTTTCAAACCCTGCTGGAGCCGTATCTGAAGAACACTGAGGTATGGACGTGCCCGAGCGCTCGCAACAAGTACTGGGCGACCTATGGCGTCCCGCCGGAGATGGTGACCAACAGGACGGTCACCTATGGCGTCAACGACATCTTCTTGCTCCCGGGCAACGGTATTAGCGCGAACGACTTCTTCGGGCGCGCCCGGGTGGCAAAGACAATGGCGATGATCGAACGCCCGGCGGAAGTCTTCGTCCTTGGCGACTCCGGGTACTACACGATCTGGATGCGCCAGATAACTGGTGGCACGCTGGTAATGGACTCCAACGGTCTCAATCGGATTCGCTTCCCGCATGGGGAGGGGGCCAACTTCGCCTTCGCGGACGGCCACGTGAAGTGGTATAACGAGCAGGGCGTGCGCAGCGGCCAGGTGGGGGAAGTCTACTGGCAATAGCCGTCGGCAGCCGGGTGCCAGGGGCGCCGCTGTTGGGCCTCACGGCTTGCCGAGGCGATATGCCCGCGGCACCCAGGTAATCACAGGGCGGGCGACGGGTGGGTGACCATGCAGGAGGGCGCCCTCGCGCTGTGTGGGGTGTTCATCGGAAGGGAGCGCGGTGAGGAAGCGGTTCCTCTGCCTCGGTATCGCGGGCCTGTGCCTCGGGCTGGTCGCGGGGCCGGCCGCTGGCGAGGTGGAGAGCGAGGAAGCGCCTGCCGAGAGGCGCTTTACCCTGCGCACGGGACTCAAGTCCAGCCTGCTGATCTCGCGCGGGCCGAAAGATCCGCTGCTCCCTTCCGAGCGTGACGAGGCCACCGCGCTCTGGCGGCTTCGCTTTGACCTGACGGCCCGGCTCTCGGAAGAGACCACTGCCGCCGTGGCCTACGAGCATCGCGCGCGCGTCGTCTCAGAGGGCCGGCAGACCGCTTTGAGCCTGGGCATTCTCCCGCCGGCAGCGCCGGCGCCCTACCGCATCTGGCAGCTCGATGCCGAGCTCGCCTCGGCGGGCGATTCCTTCGAGTACCGCCATGAGCTCGACCGCGCCTACGTGGCGAAGCGGATCCCACGCGGGGAACTCACGGTTGGCCGGCAGGCGGTGGGTTGGGGGAGGGGCGTCCTCTTCAGCGCCGTGGATCTCTTCGCGCCCTTCTCACCGCTGGAGGTGGATCGCGAGTGGCGCCGGGGCGTGGATGCCGTGCGCGCCGAGGTGCGCCTCTCGGATACCACATCGCTCGACGCGGTAGCCGCTTTTGGCGAGAGCCTGGCCCAATCCGCGTTCGTGGGCCGGCTGCGCGGCTACCGCGGTCGCGTGGATGCCGAAGTGATCTTTGGGAAGCGCGCGCGCGACGTGATGGCGGCCGGCACGGTCTCTGCCGCCGTGGGCGATGCCGAGGCGCACGCGGAGCTGGCGATCTTCAACACCCCGGAGGCGTTTCCAGACTCGGGCCTCTTCGGAGCGGACCACCTCGTCCCGAAGGCGGTGGTGGGTGGCTCCTACACCTTCAGCGTGGGGCAGGGGCTCACGCTCCTGGGCGAGTACCACTACTCCGGCTTCGGAGCGGGGAGCTTCGCCGAGGCGATCCAGCGCCTGCTGGACCCACAGTTTCGCGAGCGCTTCCTCCGTGGCGACACCCAGATCGTGGAGCGCCAGGCGGCAGCGCTCCAGGCGTCCTACCCGGTGAACGAGGCGCTCTCTTCGTCGCTCCTCTGGCTGCATAGCCTGCAGGATGGCTCCGGCGTGGTGGTACCGGCGCTCTCCTGGAACATCAGTGATCAACTCGGCTTGACGGGCCAGCTCTTCTTTCCCTACGGCCGCGGCCCCCTCAATGGAGTGCCCCGCACCGAATACGGCAACAGCGATCTCACCGGCTTCGTCCAGCTTCGTTTGGATTACTGAACGCCGCCGGTCCGGGCTGGCTACTCCGCCTCAGGATAGGAGCCGAGGACCTTCACGTACTGTACTTCCTGCTCCAGGCGTTCCAGGGCTTTCTGGATGTGCGGATCACGGCAATGGCCCTGGAAGTCGATGAAGAAGATGTACTCCCACGGGGTGCGCTTGCTGGGGCGCGATTCGATCATCGTCAGGTTCACGTCGTACTTGTCGAAGATCGCGAGCGCCCGGAAGAGCGACCCGGCGCGATGCTTCACCGACATCAGGACCGAGGTCTTATCATGCCCGCTCGGCGGGGTCTCCGTGTGCCCGACGACGAGGAAGCGGGTGCGGTTGTGGGGCGAGTCTTCAATATGCTCCTGCAGGATGCGCAGGTGATACAGCTCGGCAGCCATGGTGTTGGCAATCGCTGCCGTGGCGGGGTTTTCGGCGGCAAGCTGCGCCGCGCGCGAGCTGGTGGCCACCTCGGAGATCTCCACGCCGGGCATGTGGTGCTCCAGCCACTTGCGGCATTGGGCGAGCGGCTGCGCGCCGGTGTATACCCGGCCCACCTCATCGAGCGACCCTGCCAGCGATAGGAGGTTGTGTGTGATCTCCACGTAGATCTCCGCGCAGATCACCAGGTCGAACTCGCTGAAGGTATCCAGTGTATACTCGACGATTCCTTCTGTAGAGTTCTCGATGGGCACCACGCCATAGTCTGCCTGGCGCTTGCTCACGGTGGCAAAGACATCCGAGACCGACTCGCACGCGAGATACTCGGTGAGAGAGCCAAAGCGCTGGAGGCTGGCCACGTGGGTGAAGCTGGCAGGCGGCCCCCAATAGGCAACACGCAGGGGCTTCTCCAGTGCCCGGCAGGCGGAGATGATCTCGCGGTAGATGGCGCGGATCGCGGCTTCAGGCAAGGGGCCCTCGTTCCTCCGCAGCAACCCCTGGATCACCTGTTTCTCCCGGGTGGGGGCAAAGAAGCTCTCCGTGCGATCTGCCTTCCGGTGTCCGATCTCCATCGCCAGACGGGCGCGCTCGCTCAACAGCGAAAGCACCTCCGCGTCGATGGCATCGATGCGGGCGCGTAGGTCTTGGATCGTCATGCGGCTCTCCTCGAAACAAAGGGGTGGTCTTCTGGCATCCAAAAATCAAGCTCTCCCATTATATCACGCAAGGAAAGGAAAAGGAAACCCGGGCGCGCAGGTCGTATATGGGTTCCGTATACATCGCAAATCAGAAGACTCTACATCTGCACCACAGTTCCGGATCTCACCCGGCTAGTGCCCAGGAGGAAGTGTGCATGGCACCTAATGGTTGGTTCCACCGTTACCCCAGGATCAAAGGGGGCGGCGAGCCCAAGGCCCAACATGTTCCGGAAGGCATCTTCGAAAAGTGTCCCAAATGCGGCGAGGCGCTGCTGGTCAAGGAGCTGGAGAAGAACCTGAAGGTGTGCCGCAAGTGCGGCTACCATTTCCGGCTGAGCGTGCGAGAGCGGATCGAGCTCCTCACCGACCCCGGCAGCTTTCAGGAGATCGCCACCGGGCTGTCCAGCGTGGATATTCTCGAGTTTCCCGAATATCCCGAGAAGCTGGCAAAGGGCCGCGCGAATACGGGCTTGAATGATGGCATGGTTGTCGGAAGCGCGCGTATCGCCGGGTGGCCAGTCATCCTTGGGGTGGCAGACTTCCGCTTCATGGGGGGAAGCATGGGCTCGGTGTATGGCGAGCGCGTGACGCGTGCCCTGGAGGAGGCGCTGCAGCGGCGCGTGCCGGCGATCTTGGTCTGTGCCTCGGGCGGCGCGCGCATGCAGGAGGGCCTCGTTTCGCTGATGCAAATGGCGAAGACGAGTGCCGCGGTCGGGCGGTTGAACGAAGCGGGCGTTCCCTATATCACGGTGCTCACGGATCCGACGACGGCGGGCGTTTTCGCGAGCTTCGCGTCGCTTGGCGATATCATCATTGCCGAGCCAGGTGCCCTGATGCGTTTCGCGGGAGAGCGCGTGGCGGCCCAGGCCGGCCCTGCCAAGCAGCCGCCCCCCAACTTCCAGACCGCCGAGTTCTACCTGGAGCATGGTGCCATCGACCTGATTGTGCATCGCAAGGATCTCCAGGATACCCTTTCGCGGATACTGACCTTCTGCTGCCACGGGCGATTGGCCCGCGAGGGCGGCGAGGCGTTGGCCGCGGTGCGCTGAGACTTCTCCGGAGGCATCCCGGAGGAGGTTTTGCTCCACGCGGGTGTTTTTCGGATCGGCCCGATGAGGAGTGTGGGTGTGGCCACAATACGCAACCTATTGGACTTTGAGAAGCCACTGCACGAGCTTGAGGAACAGGTACAGGAGTTGAAGCGGTTCACGGCTGCGCAAGGGATTGATCGCAGTCAGGAGATCGCAGCGTTGGAATCTCAGCTCAGGGCGGTTACTAAGAGGATCTATTCGCAGCTTGCTCCGTGGGACAAGGTGCAGCTGGCGCGGCATCCCGCCCGGCCCTACACGCTCGATTTCATCCGCATGATCTTCGACGACTTCCTCGAGCTGCACGGCGACCGCACCTATGGCGATGACCCGGCGATTGTCGGCGGGTTGGCGGTGCTCAATGGCGAGCCCGTGATGGTGATCGGCCATCAGAAGGGTCGTGACATTAAGGAGCGAAGCCTGCGCAACTTCGGAAGCGCCCGGCCGGAGGGCTATCGCAAGGCGGTCCGCCTCCTCAAGCTGGCGCAGAAGACAGGCCGGCCCGTGGTCTCCTTCGTGGATACCCCGGCAGCCGATTGTAGCGTCGGCGCCGAGGAGCGCGGGATCAGCGAGGCGATCGCACGCAGTATGATGGAGATGTCTGGCATCCGTGTGCCGGTCGTGGTGGCTATCACCGGCGAGGGCGGCAGCGGCGGCGCGATTGCCACGGCCGTGGGCGACCGCATCCTGATGCTGGAGCACGCCATCTACTCGGTGATCCCCCCCGAGGGGTGTGCCGCTATCCTCTGGCGCGATCCGAGCAAGGCCCCCCAGGCTGCCGCGGCCCTCAAGCTCACCGCTAAGGATGTGCACCGACTGGGCATCGTGGACCGCGTCATCCCCGAGCCTCTCGGAGGGGCCCACCGTGATGCCTCTGGCGCAGCGCAGTTGCTCAAGCAGGCAATCGTCGAGAGCATGGATGAACTGCGCGGCCTCTCGCCCAACGAGCTGCTAGAGCGGCGCTACAAGAAGTTCCGCAATATGGGCCGCTACCTGGAAATGGCCGGCTGATCGCTCAGTCGCCACGCCCCGTTTCGGCCCGGACGCCGGATTTGAACACCTGCCAGAGGCTGATGATGCCGCGCGGGTTGTACTTCCGGCGCACGTACTCCAGGATGCGCTGGATCGCCTCGTCATCCAGCGCATCCAGCCTCCGGCGCATCTCCTCCACGGGAATCTCCGCCGAGGGATCCAGCGCCTTCAGCTCGTCGTAGACACGCTCGATGGAGTTCGACCGGCGCGACGGCCACAGCACCAGCCCATCCTTCCCGCGCAGCACTGGGGGCACGGGGAAGCGGACCCAGATCGGCTGCTTGAAGTGCGGGTGGCGCAGGAGCAGCTCGCCCTTCTCCAGAGAGAGCAGCTTCTCCTTGACCGTCTCGGAGAACATCCGGTAGGGCGGCTCGATGATCTCCTCCGCGTCCATGCGCCCGTAGAGTGAGGTCGCCGTGTTGCCGATCACCTCGGCGTCGACCTTCGACCGGAACTGCTGGGCGCCGAAGAGCACGAACCCGATGTAGCGCCCCCGGGCGGAGATCTCCACCAGCCCGCGCTTCAGAGGCGTCTCGCCCTGCCTGGGCGCGAACTTGTTCAGCTCGTCCACGAAGACGATGACGTGATCGACCGGCAGCTCGTCGCGCTCCTTCAGTCGGCTGAGCCGCCCAATCACCTTTTGGAAGACCAGGTCTTGCGCCGTCGTGCCGAGCCCGGAGACGTCGATCACGAAGATGTCGCGGTCCTGGAGCTGCTCCAGCGGAATGTCATCGCCCTGGCTGACGCGCCCGCGGGTGATCAACCCGGGGCAGCGGGCAGGGATGTTCACCAGCCGATTCCGCATCTTGCGCAGGGTGGCCAGGTGGTGGCTGTGGTACTGGCTGACCTCGCGATCCTCCAGATCCTCGATGATCGTGTTGAGCTTGAGCTCCAACTCGTCAAACGAGAGGACCTCCTCTTTCTGCACCCAGCGGTCGCGAACAAACGCGAGGAACGCGTCGGCCTTCTCATCGATATCGTCGCGCCCGACCAGCGTGCGAATATCGCCAATGACATCCTTGAGGCCCCAGACAAAGGGACGGACGTTGCCGGACACTTCGGGGTGAGTGCGCGTGGTGTTGAGAGTCTGCCCGTCCGCTTTATAGGGCGCGAAGATGTGCACCTGCTCGAAGGGCGTGGGCGGAAGACCGAGCGCCTCGTACATTCGGAGCTGTTCTTCGGGCATCATCTTCACGCCGTGCGCTTCGTAGCGCGCCCGGAGTGCCGGATCGGCGGGCACGTTCGGCTTATCCAGGAAGAGCAGGTCGGGGCCCTTCACGTTGAAGCAGACCACGGCGATGCTGCGCCGCGAATGGGCGAAGAGCGAGCGGAGCAGGAACTCGATGTAGGATGTTTTCGTCGCCAGGCCGGAGACGCCGGTGATGTTCAGATGCGCGCCCTCCATGCCGAGGAGAAACTCCTCGTCGATATGGATCGGAGTGGTGGAGCCATCGCTGTTTGAGAAGAGCCCCGCCGGGATGCGCCGCTCCGGTTCGATCCGGTCGGCATACATCGCGAACTCGATCCCCTGGGGCGTGGGGAAGTAGACGTTCCCCGGCGGCGTCGGGCGCATGCGCTCGGACCAGCTCCCCGCGACGGGATCGAGCACGAGCGTTCGGAGGACCTTCGCCTTGAAGACGAGGACATCCGGGGGGGCCGTCGGCGCGTCGGTGGTCACATCGCCGAAATCGTGGGCGATGTAGTCATCCATGAAGGAGTGAAGATCGGAGTAGCGCTGCGGCTCATCGAGAAGCCCGAAGGTCATCCCCTCATGGCTAGTCGCGACGACGATAGAGCCGACCTCGATCGCGAGGTTGTCACTGCGCGTCCAGAAGTAGAACTCGGCGGCGGTGGCGGGGCGCGACTCAGTGGCGACCACCTTCCCGATCACGCCGGGCTTGATGTAGAGGTTGGGATCGTCCATGTGGGTTTGCCTGGGTCTCCTGGGCATTCGCTCGGGCTACGTCGCGCTCGATGGGCGCGGCGGCACCTTGTAAAGCGGTTCGCTGGAAGCCGGCTGCCCTCCTGCCGTTGGTTCGGCGGTGCCTGTTGGGGCGGGACCGCCGGCCTACAGGCGCCGGCGGCGATACCGCGGATGAACGGGACGGACACGGATGGGGATGCCACGGGTGCCTTGGGGATGCTCCCATTCATCTGTGTTTGCCTGCGTCATCGGCGGGTAGCAACCCCCGGGAAGGGAGAGGCTTCTCCTCTCACGAAGTCCCGAATGGCGCGGTTCCCCGGCAAGGCGCGCCAGGGAGCGAGGAGAAAGCTGATGCGGGCAGTGAAGTTTTTCGGACGCGAGCGGGTGGCTGTCCGGGAGTATCCGAACCCCAAGCCCCAGGAGGGGCAGGTGGTGGTCAGAATCCGTGCCTCGGCGCTGTGCGGCAGCGAGCTGCACGCCTACCGCGGCGAGCAGGAGCTGGAGTCCAATCCGGGCCATGAGCCCGCGGGCGTGGTCGTCGATGCGTCGCGCTCGCGCCGGTGGCGCGATGGCGACCGGGTAGGCATCCACGCGGTATGGGGCTGCGGTACCTGCGAGTGGTGCCAGCGCGGCGTGTTCACCTTCTGCGACGAGAAGCGGTTCTGCCCGGGTGCGCACGCCGAGCTGATGGCGGTGCCGGACTACGCGTGCGTGCCCATCCCGGAGGATCTCTCCTTCGCAGCGGGCGCGCTTCTCGCGGGCGACGGGTTGGGTGTGCCCTACCACACCAGCCGCCGATTGCCCACTCGTGGGGGCGATACCGTCGCGGTGGTCGGGTGCGGCCCCATCGGATTGGGCAACGTGATGGTGCAGGCGTTCCTGGGCGCGCGCGTGATTGCCCTCGACCGCGTTCCAGACCGCCTCCGTCTGGCGCGCGACCTGGGCGCGGCCGAGACGGTGGATGTCAGCGCCGCCGACCCGGTGGAGTGCGTGCGCGACCTGACGCGAGGGCGCCTGGCGGACGCGGTGATCGAGGCGAGCGGCCGGCCGGAGGGCTTCGCCCTGGCGCTGAAGATTGTGGGCAAGGCGGGCACCGTGGCGTGCAACGGTGAGAACACGCAGGTGAGCCTGCATGTGGGCACCGATCTGATCCGGCGCGACATCACGCTCTTCGGAAGCTGGTTCTACCACATCCGCGAGTATCCGGAGATGGTCGATCTGGTGCGCCGCGGTCTTGCCGTCGAGAAACTGATCTCGGCGCGGTATCCCCTGGAGGAGGCGCAGGCGGCCTACGCCGCTTTCGCCCGGGGCGAAACCGCGAAAGTGATCTTGGAGCCGTGAGCAATGGCGAGGCTCGAGCGCCTTGGCGCTGGAGCAGGGGAGCGGCTGGCGGCGCACCGGCGCCTGGCCTCCTGCTCCCGGTTGTCGCTGTTTGCGTTCATGGATGAAGGAGCATCTGATGCCTGAAGAAACCCTTCGTGCGGGAGCTTCCCTGAGCAACATCACGCCGGCCCTGGGGAGCGCCCTCAGCGGCTCGTTCCACCCGCGCTATGCCGAGGATGTTGAGGACGACCTGCACGCCCGCGCGCTGGTCCTCGATAACGGCGAGAAGCGGCTGGCGCTGGTGGTGTGCGACCTGATCTGCCTGCCGCGCAAAGCCGTGGATGCTGCGAAGGCGCGGATCGCCGAGCGGTGCGGGATCCCGCCGGAGGCGGTGATGATCTCGTGCACGCACACCCACTCGGGCCCGGCCACGTGCGGCCTGCTGGGCACGGACGAGGTGCCCGGCTACCTCGATTTCGCCGTGCCCCGGATCGCCGACGCGGTGGAGCGTGCGTGCAGGCGCCTCGCTCCGGCCCGGGTGGCCTGGGGCGCCGGATGCGAGCCGGGTCTCGTCTTCAACCGTCGCTACCGGATGAAGGACGGCAGCGTCCGCATGAACCCCGGCTACCTGCATCCTGATCTGGTGGAGCCAGTCGGACCAACCGATCCGGAGGTGGGTGCGCTCTTCGTGGAGACGCTCGAGGGCCGGCCCATCGCCGTGCTGGCCAACTATGCCCTCCACTACGTGGGCGGCGCGCCCGGCACGAGCGTCTCGGCCGATTACTTCGCGCGCTTCGGGCAGGCGCTGCAGCGCATGCGCGGGGAATCGTTCGTCGTCTTGCTGGGCAACGGTTGCTGCGGCGACGTCAACAACTGCAACTACCGCGGTCCGGCGCCAACCCCGGCGTATCGCTGGGAGCGTGCCGACCGCGCGGCCAACCTGCTTGCCGCCGAGGTGATGAAGGTGTGGCAACGCTGCTCCTTCCGCCAGGAAGTGGCGCTGGATTGCCGCCTGGAGGAAGTGACCGCCGCAGTGCGCCAGCCAGACGCCGAAACTTTGGCGAAGGCGCGCGCGATGCCTCCCAAGCCGGTGTCGGATATGGACCGAGACGAGCTCTACCTGCGCGAGGCGCTCATCATGACGCAGGAGCCGCCCGAGGTCCGGACGCCGGTCCAGGCGCTCCGCGTCGGCGACCTGGGGATCGCCGCGCTCTCGGGGGAGATCTTCTGCCAGTTCGGGCTCGATATCAAGGCAGCGTCTCGGTTTGAGACCACCATGGTGATCGAGCTGGCGAATGACTACACGGGCTACATCCCGACGCTGGCGGCGTTCGAAGAGGGGGGCTACGAAACGTGGCTGGCGCGTTCCAGCAAGCTGGAGCCGGCTGCGGGCCCGCGCATGGCGGAGACGGCGATCCGCCTGCTCGCGGAGCTACGCCCGGCGTGAGGTGGTTTCAGAGGAGGGTTTCGGCTGGCGATCCGCCCCTTATCCTGGCGGGCGGGGCGCCAGCCGGGTCCCGAGGAGGGCAGGAGAGTGATTGAGGAGGGCGTGATACGCGTGGCGACCCCGGAGGAGATGCGTGAGTTGGGCCGGCTTCTGGGCGAGGAGCTGCGTCCGGGCGACACAATCTGCCTGCGGGGCGATCTGGGCGCGGGGAAGACGACGCTGACCCAGGGGATTGCCGCCGGCATGGGCACGTCCGGGACGGTCGCGAGTCCCACCTTCACTCTCGTCCATGAGCACCCCGGCAAGGTGCCGCTGTTTCACATGGATGCCTACCGTCTCGACTCCGCGGAGGAGCTGTGGGACCTGGGCTTCGATGACTATCTACGCGCCGGGGGCGTCGTCGTGATTGAGTGGGGCGAGCGCGTCTCGGAAGCCCTGCCGGATGATCGCCTGACCCTGGCGTTGGCGCACGCCGGCGATGCACGCCTGGTGAGCATCCTGGCGCATGGTGAGCGCGCGAGAGAGCTGGAGAGTATCTTGAGAGCGAAGTGGGGAGCGAGGGAGGTCGCGTGAAGATTCTGGCCGTGGATACAAGCACGGAGGTGGCTGGGATTGCTTTGCTGGATGGGAGACAGGTGCGCTTCTCCCACCGCTTCTTGCATCGCATGGATCTCTCGCAGCGCCTCCTGCCGTCGCTCCAGTGGCTGCTTCAGGACGCTGGGGTGGCCCTCTCCGAGATCGATGCCCTGGGCGCTGGCCTGGGCCCCGGCTCCTTCACGGGAGTACGCATCGGCGTGACGACGATGAAGACGCTCGCCCAGGTCAACGCGCTGCCCATCGCCGGGATCAGTACGCTCGCGGTGATGGCCGCCGGTTGCGCGCCCTGCGCCGGCGCGCTCATCTGCCCGTGCATCGACGCGCGCAAGCAGGAGGTGTACGCCGGTATCTACCGCGCCACCGGGCCGGAGCCGAAGGAGCTGATGGCCCCGGCGGCACTTCCGGCGGCGGTCCTGGCCACGCGCCTGGTCGGCTATGGCGAGCCGGTGCTCCTCTGCGGCACGGGCGTTGCGCGCTACCAGAACGTGCTGCGCCAGGCCCTGGGCGACCGGTTCTGCTACGCCCCCGGACACGACTTTCCGGATCCCGAGATCCTCGCCCATCTCGCGCTGGCCCGGCTGGAGCGCGGCGAGCGCGACGATCCCCTGGCGCTCGTTCCGATCTACGCGCGCCTCTCCGAGGCAGAGCGAAACCTGGCCGCGAAAGAGGGGGCCGGCGCATCCTGAATATCAGTGGGATTGCCGGGTTCGGCCCCGGCGAGGCCCCCGCTTCCCTGGCAGATGCCTCGCCGGGTTTCGCCGCGCCGCTAGAAGCGGAATCCCAACAGGTTTGGGCCGCCGCGCACCGCCTGATTCCCGGCCAGGAGGCCAATCCCCGCGCCGACCACCACGTCGGAGGGGAAGTGCTTGTTCTGGAAGACGCGTGATGCGGCGACCGCCGTAGCGAGCACGAAGAGGGGCACCTTGTAGCGCGGGTATTCGGAGCTGAGAACGGTCGCCATGGCGAACGCCGCTGAGGTGTGCCCCGAGGGGAACGATTCGAAGTCGGATCCCGGGCCTTCGAAGTGGCCGATGCCGTTCGATTGGTTCGGCCGGCGCCGTCCGGCTGCCATCTTCACCAGCTGCGTGAGGATGCCGGAGGTGATCAGAGCGTTCGCCATCTTCGCCGCCGCCTGCTTTTCATGCGCTCCGCCGAAGGCGTAGAGCGCGAGTGGAGTGCCCATGTAGACCACGGGCGTTCCCAGGTAGCTGACCGAGCGCGACACGTCGCGCGTGGTGCTCCCGCCCAAAGCCTTCTGCAGGAAGGGCAGCGTAACGGTATCGGTTGCCAGGAGGAGGCCGGCGCCCATGGCATACGGCACCCAGCCGTCGCCCTCCAGGAAGAACCGCGGGTGCTTGCCGGTCGTGGTGCGGAAGCTGCCCCCCAGGGGGGGCACCGATGCCTCGGAGACTGGCGCCACGCGGGCTTCTATCCGCGTGGGGAACGGCTCGGCGGTGGCCGGGTCGGTGCGCGCGCAGATGAGCGAAGCGGCAAGCACCACAGAGAACAGGCCGCAAGCGGCCAGGAGTTGGGTCATCAAGGCTTCTCCGGATTCCATGGAACTGGACACGCGGCCTCGCGTCGGGCGCGCTTCCATCCGGGGATGATCCGGATTGGGCGGCCGCGTGCCGGGTTGATTCTGCTCATCGTCACCAGGGCTCCACGGCGCGTGCCCCGCTCGCCACTCTCCCGCGACACGGCGGGTCGGAACGAGCAGGCTACGGGCAAACGAGCGGGAACCCGGTGCCGAAAATACTGCTTAGAGGATCGACCGTGCCCTGCCGGGCAGGCTGTGCCACGGCTGGCGCAGGCGCGCCTCTTCACTCCCGCGATGGAATGCGGGGGAGAGGGCACAGGCGCCCGCGAGCGCGCTTCCAGGGCACGCCGTTGGGCGCATGCAGTATGATTGTTCGCTATGCGCGCGCAGATTCCTTCCGGCTTGCGCGCCAGCCAACGGTCGGTGCCAGATGGGAGTTGTTGGGGTAGGAGAGAGCTGGAGATGAAGTATGTGATCGTCGTGCCGGGAGGCGCGGGAGACCGGCCCGTGGGGGCGTTGTATGGGAAGACGCCCCTCCAGGCAGCGCGCCTCCCGACGCTGGACCTTTTCGCGCGAGAGGGCCTGGTGGGGAGCGCAGACCTGATACCGGAGGATGTGGCGGTTGCTCCGGAGGCCGCCGCCATGGCGCTTCTGGGCTATCCGCCTGCGCGCCACTACACCGGACCGGGGCCCCTGGAGGTTGCCGGGCGTGGCGTCTCGATGGAGCGCGGCGACGTCGCCTTCCGGGTGGATCTTGTCTCCTCTGATGGCGAGACGATCACCAATCCCACCGCGGGCGGGCTCACGGGGCGGGACGCGGAGACGCTCTTCACGCACGTGGCCGAGCGGCTGAAGATGCTGAACCTGACGTTCTACCCGGGGCGCGGGCGCCGACACGCCCTCGTCTGGAGCGGCGGCCCTATGGATGTGCGGACGCTACCTCCCGTCGAGGCGGCGGGGAAGCCGCTGGAAGAGGTGATGCCCCAGGGCGATGGCGAGGCGACGCTCCGGAGCCTGATCTA
>ERZ795060.571-NODE-571-length-49483-cov-9.020070_pt1 | contig 49483 bp, 44 predicted proteins | sample MGYA00375144_ERZ795060 | MGnify/ENA primary metagenome ERZ795060 (study PRJEB30189, sample SAMN05720157) | activated sludge metagenome | isolation source: anaerobic digester from wastewater treatment plant | place: Japan | collected 2015-05-15 ... | reverse complement strand
AGACAATATCAAAGACGTGAAGGGCAGTGCAATGATCATCCCTGCAAATCCTAACAGCGAACCCCAAATGGACAAGGAAAGCAAAATCAAAGCCGGATGTAGTCCCGTATATTTTCCCATGATTCTCGGAACTAAAATTAAATCCTGAATCGATTGCACTATCAACCATACTGCTGCAATGCTGAGAGCAATCATCCAAAAATTCTGATTGGTTTCCGAAGCTTTCAGCAAAGCCATAAAAGCACACGGAATAATACCCAGCAACTCTAGATAGGGAACAAGATTGAGAATACCAATGCTCAAACCAATCACAATTGCCAAAGGTAAACGAATGATACTCAGCCCAATCATAAAAAGAATTCCCACACACATGGCTATTAAAGCCTGCCCTCTGAAATAACGATTCATCCCGTCCTGAATATCCTGAACAATATTGGTAATCAAGGGGCGGTATTTCATGGGAACAAGTTCAATCCATTTTTCGGAAATTTTCTCGTAATCCATTAAAATAAAGAATAGATAAAGAAAAATAATTACTATCACAGCAAGTCCCAGAATAAAATTCAAAGAATTTCCGACAAAGTTCCATACTTCTGGCAATAATTTTTGAACAAGGGACATAAATTTTTCGCTGCCTAAAAGTGTTTGTAAATCAAGTTGCCTGAAATATTCAGACAGCTGATTTTGCCAGGCAATAGGCAAAAAAGAATTTACATCCACATTTCTGAAAAAAGAATTGATAAGCACCACCGCTTTTTCTATTTCATTGATGATCATCGGAATCAACAGAAAACCCAGACCCGTGAGAATAATTATGAAAAGCAGCAAGGTTGCAAAAATAGCTACAAAACGATACTTGAATTTAAGTTTGTACTGAAAAAAATGGACTATAGGCTGAAGCAGATAGGCGAGTAACCATGCAATCAAAAAAGGAAGCAAAACACCGCTTAATCGCTGGGTTAAGAAAAAAAGAGCGGTAAGAACGGTCAGCGTGATGACAAGACGCACCACCCGATCAAATGTATAAGGTCTTTCAGTTTGTTCCATCATATTGCAGAATTATAGAAAAGTTAAATTTTCATTTGACTGCGTTGAATTTCATTAAAACAGTTACGACAAATTGGTTCGTATTCCTGCATTTCGCCAATCAAAACCCGCTTGTTGCTGTCCACCAGTCGATGCGAAACATAAGCCAATGCACCACATCTCACGCAAATGGCGTGAACCTTGAACACATCTTCCGCAATAGCGCACAATGCCGGAATAGGACCAAAAGGTACACCTTGATAATCCATATCGAGACCCGCCACAATGACACGAATGCCCTGATTGGCCAACTGATTACATACTTGCACCAGCCCATCATCAAAAAACTGTGCTTCATCAATACCCACTACGTCCACATTTGCAGACAACAACAGAATACTTCCCGACGAACCTACCGGCGTTGAACGTATGGCATTGCGATCGTGAGAAACAACTTCGCTTTCCGAATAACGCGTATCGATAACCGGTTTAAATATTTCTACTCTTTGCTTGGCAAACTGCGCCCTCTTTAGTCGCCGAATCAACTCTTCTGTTTTCCCCGAGAACATCGAACCACAAATCACTTCTATACTACCACGTCTCGATGCATGAGAAGTCTGTTCTGAATAAAACATATCATTTATTTTGTTGAAATTTACGCTTTCTTTGTATATTTTCTATTTCAATTATTGTAACTTTACCGTCTAAAACGTTTTAAAGACAATTTTTTTATAGTCTGAAAAATTTCAGGTTGGAAAAATAATATCTTGGACAAAATTAAAAAAAATAACAAGTACTGAAATTCTTTTAAAGAAAAAAATATGAACAAAGATTTAATATTGGCTTTGCTCCACAAAAACATTCAGGATTTGGACATGCTCACCGAAAGTTTCATGGAAATGAACGAACTTCCACCGGCCATTCTTCATCTCGCCATGCAAAAAGTTGATGAAATTCATCAATATCTCGAAGAACTGAATGAAAACAACTCAACGAAAAAACCTGCCGGTAAAGAAATTTTTCCTTCGGAGGATTTGAAAGACAAAAAAGAAAACCACTTTCTACATTTTTCTGAACATTCGACAAATGATTTTGCAGAGCCCTCAGAAAATGTTTCGCAGCAAACCGAAATTGAAGCAATAAAAGAAATGGAATTTCAAGTCGGCGAAGAAAATATTGCCCAAGAAACAGAAAAAACGGAATTTTCTTTCACTGAAAGTCCAATTAATGAAAAACTAACCGAATGGGATGAAACAGAAAAAGAAACAGCAGAAATTGAGCAAGAACCGCTCGAAAACGAAAAAAACCGATTTGTTTCTACCCAGCCCGAAATAGGAGGTGAAACTACCGAAATAACAGATTCGGAAGCCCAGGAAAAGGAAGAACCATCGGCCAATGAAGGCCAAAAAACTGCACCGACTTCAATCCCGTTGCAGGAAAAATTTTCCAAAATTCCCGATAACTCTTTGGGGACTACATTTGCCAATCAAAAAATCGACGACATAAAAAAAGCCATCAGCATTGGCGACCGTTTTCGATTTCAGCGTGAACTTTTCAGGGGGAATGGCGAAGATATGAACAAAACACTGAATTACCTCAATCAGCTGGCAACTCTGGAAGAAGCTGTTTCTTTTTTGCAAGCCAAATACAAATGGGATGGAGAAAACGAAACGGTGCAGGATTTTTTTCAAATTCTCAAACGAAGATTTTTATAATTTCATCAGAATATAATTTATTTTTTAAAGGTCTTATGGAACCCACATGTCTGAATATTATATTCATTCGTGTTTGTGTATGCAATACATGTGGGTCTCATCTGAAAAGAATTTTTTTTAAAAAATCATGAGTCAGCAAAAGAACAAAACTTCATTGGCGGGGACGACAATCAATAATTTTTCCGCATCCAAAGAAGGAGGTAAACTTTATGTGGTTCCTACTCCCATAGGCAATTTGGAAGATATGACATTTCGCGCCGTAAAAATTCTCAAGAAAGTGAATCTTATTTTGGCTGAAGACACACGCACCAGCAGTTTTCTGCTGAAACACTTCGGCATAGAAACCCCCATGCAGTCGCATCACAAATTCAACGAACACAAAACGGTTGAAAATATTGTACAACAGCTGAAAAGCGGCCAAATTTTAGCCCTGATATCCGATGCCGGCACTCCGGCAATTTCCGACCCGGGTTTTTTGCTGGTACGCGAATGTGTAGAAAATGGCATAGAAATTGAGTGTTTACCTGGAGCAACAGCTTTTGTTCCGGCTTTGGTAACTTCAGGCTTGCCTAACGATCGCTTTTGTTTTGAAGGTTTTTTGCCCGTAAAAAAAGGACGTCAGCAACGTTTAAAAGAATTGGAAACAGAAAAAAAAACGATGATTTTCTATGAATCGCCTTTCCGCTTGCTGAAGACTTTGACACAACTATCAGAAGTATTTGGCGAAAACCGTAAAGCTTCCGTTTCACGTGAAATTTCCAAAATGTTTGAAGAGACAGTCAGAGGTACGTTAGCCGAGTTGATACAGCATTTTACTGAAAAAACGCCAAAAGGAGAATTCGTTTTGATAGTTGCCGGTTTTGAAGAATAGCTGTATCTTTGCACAGTATTTTAAAGTGTAAAATTTTTATTTTAATTTATTGATTATCATATTATTAATTTTTTTCATTCAACAATTCGTATTTTCTCCATACTCCAAACCATTATAATTTTCCATCCCCATGAACAAAAATATTTCATACCGCAACATCAGAGTTTTTAGCGTAATTTTTCTGGTAGCTTTTCTGACTGTTTCGTGTGGAAAACAATCGTCCGATTACAAAAAGCTCAAGGCAGAAAACGACTCCTTGCTGAAAGAAAAGGAAAGACTCGAACGCGAAGTAGATGACTATTTTTCGAGCATCAATCAGATTCAGGAAAATCTGGAAAAAATTAAAAGTACCGAAAATGTTATCTCTGTTGAACCGGCAGGAGAAGAATTATCACAGGATGCACGCACTCGAATCAACGAAGACATCAATTACCTTAACGAGTTGCTGCAAACCAACAAGGATGAGCTGGCACGGCTGAAGTCGAGATTGAGCAAAAGTTCATTAAAACTCACCGAACTGGAAAGAACCATTACCCGCCTCACAAAAACATTGGAAGAAGAAACGGCGCGCATTGCTTTTCTGGAAAAAAAGCTGGCCGAAAAGGACACCCTTATAGCTCAAATGGGCAGCACCATCAGCCAAATGGGAGAAAATATCAATACACTGACTACCGAAAACAAATCTAAGGAAGAAAAAATTAAACAACTCGATGAAAATCTTCATTCGGCATGGTATGTTTTTGGGTCACGAAAAGAACTCATTGATCAGAAAATACTTACATCTAAAGGAATTTTCAGAAAAGCCGAAGTATTAAAAGACTCCTTCAACAAGGATTATTTTGTCAGGATTGATGCCCGCAATGCCAAAACCATTCCGCTGTATGCTTCCAAAGCTAAAATACTCACAACACATCCGACTTCATCTTATACAATTGAAAAACAAGATGGCAAGTTGGTGCTCATCATTGTCGATCCGACTGCTTTCTGGAGTGTGAGCAAGTACCTTGTTATCGAAGTTGATTAACAACATTTTTTTGTCTGAAAGAATTTTAAAAAAACAGGCGTCGGGAAACTTCAAATCCTTTTTTAGGCTGGCGGAATAATCAAGTATGATTTTTAGAAATTTATTTCTGAAAAATGCTACCGAATGAATAACAAGCATCCTTACCGATACGTTTTTCTCGATTTGGACGACACAATCTGGGATTTTCATGCCAACGCCCGACTGTCGTTGCAAAAAATGTACGAACAGCAGACGCTCAACCGTTATTTTGAAAATTTCGACGAATTTTTCCGAATTTATGCCATGCGAAATATGGAACTTTGGGAAATGTACGGGAAAGGAGAAATTACCAAGGATTTTTTGATGATCGAACGTTTTCGCTATCCGCTTGCCAAAATGGGACTTGACGACTTGCAACTGGCTGAAGCCATTGGAAAACAATATCTGGAAATTCTTCCCGAACAGACGACTCTGCTTCCCTTCGCCCGAGAGCTGCTGGATTATCTCCATTCCAAGTATCCGCTGACACTCATTTCAAACGGATTTGTAGAAGTGCAATACAAAAAACTGAAATCCTGCCAAATCGAACATTATTTCTCTCACGTGGTACTTTCGGAACAAGCCGGAGCATTGAAACCCGACCCAGAAATATTCAACTACGCTCTTCACCTCAATCAGGCCTCACCCGAAGAAGCCATTATGATTGGCGACAGTTTTTCGGCCGATATTGTGGGCGCCAAAAATGCAGGAATCGACCAGATTTATCTTCAAAAAAACAATATGCTGCCTTATACCAAACAACAGGCCACTTTTATCGTAAAATCGCTCGAAGAAATTTTTTCAATTTTGTAGCAGACAAAATTCCCTGCATGTTTATCTACAATTCAAAAAAAGCTCAAAAAATTTATTTTTTGACGAAAACCAAAAAAAGCACTATCTTTGAACGTTTTTAATAGTTAAAACCATTGCATCATGAATACAAACGAAGACAATTTACTCGAATACAGCGATGAAGAAGCCGTAAAATTCATTCTAAAGTCTCTTCCGGCCGAAGTTAAAGACCGCATCGACGAAGATACTGTTCAGTACGTGTTGGATGTGATTTACGATTTTTACAACGAAAAAGGTTATATCGACGAAGATGATACTGCCGAAGAAACCAGCATTGACGAAGAAGAAATGTATGAATACATTTTGGAAAACGCCTTGAAAGATGAAATCAATCTGACGGAAGACGATATTCAGATGATTTTGGATGCTGAATTTGATTACGGCAAATCATTGGGTATTTACAGAGAAGAATAATTTCGTTTTTCACATACCTACTTTTTCCCTCAACACCAACGCATGCAGGTTTTGCTTGGTGTTTTTTTATCTTTGGTATTTTTGTAAAATAACAAAAAACATATGTTTTATGTGATTTATCCGCTTTTGTGGTTGTTGTCCCTGCTTCCGCTGAAAGTGCTTTATGCCTTTTCTCCATTAATGTATTTCCTGATTTATCGTGTAGCAGGTTACCGAAAAAAAGTGGTTCGACAAAATCTTCAAAATTCATTTCCTGAACTTTCGGCATCCGAAAGAAGAAAAATAGAAAAGAATTTTTACCGTTTCTTTGCCGATTTGTTGCTCGAAATCGTTAAACTTCTTTACATAAGCGACAAAGAGTTGCTGCAAAGGGTGAAATTTGTCAATGTTGAGGAGTTTTTTGAATGTTGTCGTCAGGGAAAATATCCAATTTTGATGCTCGGTCATTATGGCAATTGGGAATGGATATTGACCATTAGCTTGTTAATGCCCGAAAATTGTGAGTCTTTTACCGTGTACAAGCGGTTAAAAAACAGAAAGTTCGATCAATTCATGAAGTCGCTTCGTGAAAAACGGGGAGCTGTAATGGTGGAGAAACGCAATCTGGCAAGGAGTATGATACGTTGGGCAAAAGAAGGAAAATTTGGCGCTTACGGATTTATTGCCGACCAAAGTCCGAGTGGAAAAAATCTTCGAAATTGGACAACTTTTTTGCACCAGCCGACTGCAATTTTGCCCGGTGCCGAAGAATTGGCAAGAAAATTCAATTATCCGGTTTTTTATGCACGCGTGAGCCGACCAAAACGTGGATATTATTCCTGTGAGATTTTGCCCATAGCCCGAGAGCCACGAACCACTTCCGACAATGAAATTTCTACACGTTTCATGCAACTGCTCGAAGAAGACATCTTGGCTCATCCTGAACTTTGGCTTTGGTCGCATCGCCGATGGAAAATTAAACCTCTGATTGATGAGGTGAAAAAAGATAATTGACAATCGCTTTCGCTTTGACACAAACATCAGCTGTTGCAGCAAAACGACAGATTTTGATTTTTTTTCTGAACGTCTGAATGTTAATCGACATTTTAAAAAATTTTTTAAAATCAAAACCGCAAAAAACAAATAATTCTTTTATAATTGACTATGCAAGTTTCGGTAGTGATATTGAATTGGAACGGGAAAAATTATTTGCAGCAATTTCTTCCCATACTGTTGGAAAAGACGCGTTTGTCGTATGTGGAAATAGTGGTGGCCGACAATGGTTCTACAGATGGTTCACTTCAGTTGTTGAAAGAACAGTTCCCAATGGTGCGCATCATTTTATTCGATAAAAATTATGGTTTTGCCGAAGGCTACAATAAAGCCTTGTCCCAAATCAAATCGGATTATTACGTGCTGTTGAATTCCGATGTGGAAGTTACAGACAATTGGTTGCTCCCGCTGGTGGATTATATGGAAAAACATCCACAAACTGCAGCTTGCCAACCAAAAATACTTTCTTATTTTAATCGAACACATTTTGAATATGCAGGTGCTGCCGGCGGTTTTATCGATTATCTGGGATTTGCCTTTTGTAGGGGACGCATTTTTGGAGAAGTGGAAGAAGACAAGGGACAATATGATGACCCGATAAATGTTTTCTGGACTTCCGGAGCCTGTATGATGGTTCGTGCAGGGCTTTTTCATAAAATGGGCGGATTTGATGCAGATTTTTTTGCCCACATGGAAGAGATAGATCTTTGCTGGCGATTCAACAGTCGTGGCTATCAATTGACCTGTGTTCCTGAAAGCATGGTTTACCATATCGGAGGAGGCACTTTGCAATCGGAACATCCATTCAAAACTTACCTCAACTTTCGGAATAATTTGTTGATGCTTTATAAAAATCTGCCGAAAAAGCAATTAAAAAGCGTGTTTTTCAAGCGAGCCATTCTCGATTACCTGGCTGTTTTTCAATTTCTTGCCTCTGCCAAACCCAAAAATGCACGAAGCATACTGAAAGCTCGCTCCGATTTCAGAAAAATGAAACCAAATTTTCTGGATAAAAGAAAGGAAAATATCCTCTTCTCCACCGCAACATCCTTTCCCATGATTTATCCCCGAAGTATTGTGGTGGATTATTATTTGAGAAAGAAGAAAAAATTCACAACACTAAAATTCGATCAAAAACCAAACTAAAAAATATTTTAAAAACTGATTCTTAAGCTTCCACGAATAGCAAAATTGTCGCCGGAAAATTGCTTAATATCGGTCAATCGCCAGATTGCCTGTAAATTGAATAGATGCAGAATATTGGCCAGTCCGACGCCAACTTCGGTGTAGGGACGATTAAAAGGATAAACGTAAGCCGGAAAATCCATGACCGACAAGTGGTCGTTACTCATTTTTCCGTAACCGAACTTAACGGAAAACATTTCGCGCATGTTCAGGTACTTGAGGAGCGGAATATGATTTAATATCAGCCCGTTCATAATCAGTTCTCCCTGAAAATCAAAATATTTGTCGGCTGCAAATTGCATAAAATTCATCATGCTGAAACGGTAAAATCCGTATCCGCCTTCCGCTCCGGGTTGATATGCCAACAGTGGATAAGGAACGCTTCCAAAAATACTTCCGGCTTCCATCCAATAATTGACTTGTCCCAAATCGAACTGGACATTTTGTTTAAGAATACCCGAAACTTTTCCGTAGTATTTTTCAGTATTTCCAAGTTCATATTTCCCCACTTCCAAAATGCCGTAAATTATTGGGTTGCGGTTATTGATATAAATTCGCTGTAAATGGTCTTCGTATTTTTTTTCGTTGAACGAAAAACGTGTTGAAAAGGTAAAAGATTGTTGTTGGAAATTGCCAATATCGACTCCGTCCTTTTTTAACGGTAAAGCATCGGATGGAAGCTGCTGCAAAGACCTGAAATACAATCCGGATTCTATATTCCTGTTCCAGTCGCCGGAGAAAGAAAGCGTCCATTCTTTTCTTTCGTTCAATCGACCGGCACTGCGAAGGGCAAAAATGGTGCCGGCAATATCTTCATCGCCACTTACAAGCGGATTTTCGAGATACAGAAAATTATTGTAATTATAATCTATACGACGGTAATCGTTCGTGTAATTCAAACCGATAATGCGTCTTTTTTCCGCTGGCAATTTATATTGTGTGAAACCTGAATATTTTATGGCTTCGTTTTTGAATCCGTAACCCACAAAACCGCCAACAGTAAAGTTTTTCCACATTTTTTCGTTGGTTCTGAAGGGCAATGTCAGTCTCAGTCCTTCCACATCGGTAGTGCGGGCAAGATATTGAATTTTTCCTATATCAATTTTTCCTACAGGAATGTAACCTGTAAAAATAATGTCGGCCAACCATTTAGCTGCATTCATCAGGGGTGTTTTTCCTAATTGTTGAAGCTTCTGATTGAGAGTTTCTTCGCTGTACCCGCTTTGAGCAAAACTTTCGGGAATTTGGATACTTCCGGTATTGTAAATTGTACTTCTTTTAAAGAAAATCTGAGAACCGGCCGGAACACTGTCGGTTAAAATGTCAAGGTTCAATACCAGTGAAAGCTGATCTTTGTTACGCACCCAGCGTTTTGACGAAAAGGGCACAAATTCCTGCTTTATGCTCAGGTGTCGAATAAAGTTGATGTTGGCTTCCGAAGGGAGTTCTGCTTCAATGTAGGTAAGTGCCAGCGAAGCCGAATCGAGACAGAATTTTCCATTGAAAGCCGGATTTCTCGGATTTCGGCTTCTGAAATGTATTTCGTATTGTTTTCCCGAAGATGTAACCATGCTGTCGGCAAGGTAATAATTGTAATACATATTGCCAATGCTTGCCAGTGGGCTGATAATGTTTTTATTGAAAACAGGAATGGAATTTTCGTAAAAATTCAGTGATGGATTGAGTTCGCCAAAAAGCTGTTCCAAAATTTTGTTGCCTTCTTCAGAGGAAGAAAAGATTTTTTTTGAAAGCTCTGTTTTTGCAGTGGAAGTCAATTGATATTTTATTTCGTCCATGTAAAGCGGAACAAGCAAAGAAGAATCGGAAGAGAGCAGATTTCCTTCCTGAAGCTGGCGGAAAATCTGTTTGCTGATGGAGCGGTGTTGCGAACGAGAGAGAAAAATAGCATTTTGTTCGGTTGCCAAAACTTCGTAATGAGGCAGTTTGGTCTCATCATTTACTTTTCTCAACAGTCGGACTTTTCTCATTAAATCGAGAGCCGGATTAGCGCCGGGCAAAATAAAAACTTCCTGAAGCAGTGTGTTCGATTCTTCCATCTCAACAGTCAGGCCAATATTTGAACCCGGTTTTATTTTGATTTCCGTCTTTTTGTATCCGATAGCCGAAAATACGAGTATATTTTCCTTTCCCGTGTGTCTAAGAAGAAAATAACCTTCTTCGTTGCTTGTTGTTCCAACGGATGTTCCTTTGAAGTAAATGCTGACCGATGAAAGCGGGTGCTTGTCGTATTTGTCGATAACCTGACCTACCACAATTGTTTCTTGAGCCTGCAAACCGGCAACGAATAGAACTTCTGTCAAGAGAATTCCCATCATAAAACGGAAAAGCAACAAACTTTTTTCAGAAATCCGACAGATTTTTATTTTCCTCATTTTTCGATTGGTTCAAGGGATGATATTTTAAAATGGTTTCTCTAAGGAACTGCACGTCGATATGGGTATAAAGCTCGGTTGTAGTAATGGATTCGTGCCCCAACAACTGTTGAATGGCGCGCAGGTTGGCTCCATTTTCCAGCAAGTGGGTAGCAAAAGAATGACGAAAAGTATGCGGACTGATGTTTTTTTGAATGCCTGCCATAGTTGCCAAATCCTTCACAATTTTGAAAATCATGGCTCTGGTCAGTTTTTCGCCTCTTCGATTCAGAAAAAGAAAATCTTCATGTCCTTTTTTGATTTCCAAATGATTGCGGTCGATTTTCCAAAGTTCGATTTGCTTTATCGAATTGGGCGAAAGCGGAACAAGCCGCTGTTTACTCCCTTTTCCCTCTACCATCATGTACCCTTCGTTAAGATAAAGCTGCGAAAGTTTGACGTTAATCAATTCGGAAACGCGCACGCCCGAACCGTAGAGAACTTCAATGATGGCTTTGTTGCGTTGACCTTCAGGTTTTGAAAGGTCGATGGCTGAAATCATGGCATCAATTTCTTCTACCGACAATATTTGTGGCAACCGAAGTCCGATTTTAGGACTTTCGAGCAATTCGCTCGGGTCAGTAGAAATTATATTTTTGTAAACCAAAAAACGATAAAACGAACTGATGCTCGATATGATGCGGGCTTGTGAACGCGGATGAATTCCCAGACTACCAATTTCGATTATGAAATCACGCAAAAGCTCGATGGTTGCATCTTGCAACAATACATGAAAATCGGACAGATAGCTGTTGAGTTTTTCCAAATCTCTTTCGTAAGCCTGAATGGTATTTTCGGAAAGTGCTTTTTCAAACTTCAGATAATAATGATAATCGGTGAGTAAGGAGTTCATAGACAATTTTTAAAACCGTTGCAAAGATACAAAATCTCGAAGGAACTTTTGTAGGAAAGTTAAAACTACATTTTTATGCAAAATATTTAATTTTTCTCCATTTTGTCAAACATCTTAAAAGTTTTTCTAATTTTGTCCTCCAACTTGTTCCATCTTTTCGATTGTTTAATCAATATACTAAAAATCAATATGCTGTGTAAAGTAAAAACTTTATTTGTCATTTTATTTTGTGCCATTAATTTTGCTCTTTCAGCTTATGATGTAACAGGGCATCGCATTATTGCCAGCATTGCCTATCAGAATCTCAATGCAGCTACACGCAATCGGGTGGACAAATTGCTTGGTAAGCAGGGAATTGTTTACGAAGCGGGTTGGGCTGACGAAATAAGAAGCGACGATAATTATGCCTATTCTTACCAGTGGCATTATCAGAACTTGAAAGACAGCCTTACATCGAAAGATTTAAAGTTTTTGCTGGAACAACCCAAAGCCGAAGGCAAACATTTGTTTTTTGCGCTCGATTCGTTGTCCGGTGAGCTTAAAAAGAATCCCAACAATGCGGAAGCTTTAAAATTTATCGTTCATTTTGTCGGCGATTTGCATCAACCTATGCATTTGGGACGTGTTGACGATTTGGGAGGAAACAAAATCATGGTAAAGTGGTTTGGAGCCAAATCCAATCTGCATCGCGTGTGGGATAGTCAGTTGCTGGAAAGTTCCAAGTATTCCTATTCTGAATACAGTATTTATCTGCAAAACAAGTTTGAACCACAAAGAGCCACGTATCAAAAATTCAGTTTGTTGCAGTCGGTAGAAGCGGTATATGGGCTTCGCAACCAGATTTATGCTTACGATTTGCCAACGGAAACGAATAACTACAAGTACATTTACCTTTTCTCGGATAAACTGGATGAAATGCTTTATTTAGGGGGCATTCAGCTGGCAAATGTTTTAAACGGAATTTACTCGAAATAAAAAAATTATTGATTGTAAGGAAGACAACGACAAGCAGGTGTCAGACTGTCAAAGAATTTATAACTGAAAGTAATGCTGAGATTAGCCAAAAGATCATTCTCTTTGGAAGTAACAGTAGAAATACCATCTATAAAATCTGTAAAAGTATAATTCCAGCATAGTTCGGCACCAATAGAAAATTTAGGTGTGATTGCATATTTATATCCTATTCCAAATGGAATAAAAGCTGCTGTCTCATTGAGTTTTATCTTATCGTATATCCTGTCTGGCGGAGGTTGAGAAATAGCCACTCCATTTTTCTTTACTTCAGCATTACTGTTCATCACACCTATGCCCCCAAAAAGATAAAGCGAATAATAATCGTAGTAATTTGAATGTATGCCTCCCAAAAAAGTATATTCCGCTTGCAACGACAAGCTTGAAACTTCGGAATTAAATGAATATTGTCTGGCTTCGTTTCTGGAATTTTTATCGTTACCGATAAAGTTCCCGTAATTAAAAATCAGTTTATAACCAAGATTATGTTTAAATGACTGACCATAGCCAACCGAAAACAAATATCGGGTATTCAGCACATCCCAATCGTTAATACCGTTTAAAAACTGTTCATAATGCGAACCACCAACGTCTCCAAAGCAATAAGCAGGCCCGGCAGCAGCAAAAAAAATTGATTTTGAGTTGGGAATTACACTTTTACCTATTAATCCATTTTTCTGTGCATGGACCACGAAAAATGAAATTTGTACACCAAAAAGCAATATTATGATCAAAACTTTTTTCATGGGTGTGTTGGCAATGGATTGTTTGCAAAATTAAAAATTTTTTTAGTGTTTTCTTAGTATTTTCTTAATACCTGAAACTGCTTCCCCCAACAAACTCACGCAAAAGTGAAGTAGGAGGAATTTCCCTGTCGGGAATAGGTACAAAATAATTTAAAAATTTAATGAGCCGATGAGCTTCGGTGTATTCGTCGCAATATTTTGGGACTTCGGCAAGCAAAGGTTCAGCATAGCGTTTTAACACGGCAAACTCAAAAAGCAAGGCAGAGTTGAACATGACATCGGCATTTTCCTGAAACGGGAAAATCCATTTTTCTTCACCTTTTCTGACGCTTTCCCAACGCGCAATGGTTTCCCTTGCGGAATAATTTCTGTACCTTGAATCGCGAATAATCCTTCGCAACAATCGAGTGTCGGTTGTAGGTATCCAATTGTGATTGTCGATGGAGATGGTGGTCAGAGCCGAAACGTATATTTTGAATGTAGCTTCTGCTGGAATTTCGGGAAGAAGTTTCGGATTCAGTGCATGAATCCCTTCTAAAATCACCAGACTGTCTTCAGCAAGTTTCAGTTTATCTCCACGATAATAGCGCCGACCCTCTTCAAAATTGAAACTGGGAAGTTCAATTTCTTTACCTTCAATCAGTTCTCGAAGTTGTTGATTTAACAACTCTAAATCAAGTGCATGCAGATGCTCGAAATCTAACTCTCCATTTTCATCACGAGGTGTTTTGTCGCGGTCAACAAAATAATTGTCCAGCGAAATTGCTACCGGTTTGATTCTACAAACGGCCAACTGAACCGAAAGTCGCTTACTGAAAGTAGTTTTTCCCGAAGAGGAAGGCCCCGAAATAAGTATAAATTTTACTTTGTCTTTCCGTTGGGCAATGGTGTCAGCAATAGTAGCCACCTTTTTTTCGTGTAAAGCTTCGGAAATTTTTATCAGTGAAAAAGCCTGCTTATTACGACAAGCAACGTTGAATTCACCTACATTGCTCAGATTCATGATTTTGTTCCATTCCACATATTCTTTAAATATATCATAAAGTTTTGGCTGTGGAACAATTTCTTCCAATTCTGTTGGATTCTCCCGATTCGGAACACGCAACAGCAGTCCGTCGTAATAAGGAATCAAATCATACAGGTTCAAATAATCTGTCGAAGGCAGCAGGACGCCGTTGTAATAATCGATATAATCATCGATTCTGAAATATCGACAATACGGATTACCTAAAGTCTGGAAGAGAACAATTTTATCTTTTTGGTCAGCAAATAGCTTGATTACTTCAGAGGTTTGTTTTTCTTCACAAATTATGGTTTTACCTTGAGAGATAATTAAATTAATTCGTTCTTTAATTTTATCGACCAAGCTTTGTGTGAGAGGTTCATCGATGTTGTTCAGTACGCAATAATAACCTTTCGATAAAGGATGTTCGATGCGAATGTTGCCTTTGGGGAATAATTCAGAAACGGCTTTGGCAACTACCATTGTCAGCGTGCGAACATAAACGCGCATGCCCGAAGAGGTGCTTAAATCAATGAACTCAATGTCTTTGGGCTTATAAATCAAAAAATTTAGATCTTCGACCTTATAGTTTACGCGGGCTGCGACAACCTGATATTTCAATTGAATGTTTAACGACCGGTAAATTTCAATTAGTGAAGTTCCCAAGGAGAAATCGTGATATGAACGGGTATTTTTGCAATAAATGGTTACGGTTTTTCCCATGAGTAAGATAAAAAAATTGTTTTCAATTCAATTTAAAATATGTCGGTAAAATTATATATTTTTTTTGCATTTCTTTCAAGAAAAAATTTTTTAAAGTACTTTTGCAAAAAAATCTGTAATTAGAAATAAAATGCATTACACATTTTATGATTTACTTACATTAATTGGTTCATTGGGGTTGTTTCTTTATGGAATGAAAACCATGAGCGAAGGACTGCAAAAAGCTACCGGCGACACGATCCGTTCCATAATGGCTGCAATGACAAGAAATCGTTTCACGGGGATTCTTACCGGGTTGCTTATTACCTCACTTATTCAGTCTTCTTCTGCCACTACTGTAATGGTGGTTAGTTTTGTAAATGCGGGATTATTGTCTCTTTATCAAGCAATAACCGTCATTATGGGAGCAAACATAGGAACAACCATAACGGCATGGATGATTTCGATTTTTGGATTTAAAGTTAGTATCGCTGCTTTTTCTATTCCATTGATAGGCATTTCCATCCCGCTTATTTTCTCCTCTAAAAGTCGCAATAAATCTATAGGCGAATTTTTAATTGGATTTGCCTTATTGTTTATGGGTTTGGAGTTATTGAAAAATTCAGTCCCCGATATTCAGGGCAATCCGGAAGTCTTAAATTTTCTTGCAAAATATACAAATTTTGGGTTTGGTTCGATATTACTGTTTTTACTCATAGGCACCATACTGACCATTATAGTTCAATCATCGAGTGCTACTATGGCTATAACATTAATCATGTGCAGCAAAGGGTGGATTTCTTATGAACTTGGAGCTGCCATGGTATTGGGTGAAAATATAGGAACAACTATTACGGCCAATCTGGCAGCTATTCCTACAAATGTTTCAGCTAAAAGAGCCGCCTTATCTCATTTAATCTTCAACATTTTTGGCGTTATTTGGATGTTGATCGCTTTCAGGCCATTCATCAATTTGGTTACAATGTTGATAACTCAATTTGGGCCGGGCGACCCTACTCAATTAACTGCTTTCTCCAATAGCCTTGACCCAGATACGCTAAAAGTTATTTCTTCGGGAAGTGAAAATCTTTCACCCGAACAAATTGCAGTCAGGAATCAACTTGAAAATTATCAAATAGCAACCTCATACGGCTTGTCATTATTTCATACCTTATTCAACATAACCAATACTTTGGTTTTGATATGGTTTGCTAAAATTATAGAGAAAATTTCAACCTTGCTAATAAAAAAGAAAGATACGGATGAAGAATTTCAGCTTCAATTTATTTCTACCGGATTGCTTTCTACTTCAGAACTTTCACTTATACAGGCATGGAAAGAGATTAAGGTTTATGCTGAACGTTCCCACCGTATGTTTTCATTGGTAAGAGAATTGCTTCAAGAAAAAAATGAAAATGATTTTATAAAAAAATTTAGTCGAGTTCAGAAATATGAAAATATAAGCGACCGAATGGAAGTTGAAATAGCCCACTACCTTACGAAAGTGGCCGAAGGCAAATTAAGTGAAAAGGGGAAATTTCAGATACAAACCATGTTGAAAGTAATTTCGGAAATTGAGAGTATTGGTGATAGTTGTTACAACTTGGCCAGAACTATCAAGCGAAAAAAAGACGACAAAGCTGAATATACCAAAGAAATGGATGATAATTTGAATGAAATGATGAATTTGGTAGAAGATGCCCTCTTACAAATGCGAGCAGCTATCGACAACAACCATGTATCAAAAGAAGAATTGAATCGCGCTGAAAATTTGGAAAACGAAATCAATAATTTCAGGAATCAACTCAAAAATAAAAATATTGATGACGTTAAAGAAAACAAATACGATTATCAGGCAAGCGTTACATACATGGATATGCTTGAAGAATGCGAAAAACTTGGAGATTATATCGTAAATATAGTTGAAGCACTTTACGAAGCTTCCAAATAAATGACGAAAGGAATCAAATTCCATGTTTAATCCGTTTCCATCTCTGCCGATCGACCAAAAGTAATGTTATCCATTTTTCTACCTCGCACAAAATTTCTTTTCATAAAAAAGCCGTAATTTTGCTTTTGAAATTGACAAGTTTTTCAACTCTTTCTTTTTTATATCAATAACTTGAAAAGTCGAACGAAAAAAATTATCGTCTAACACTACTCTCATTTAAAATGGATTACATATTGATTATTTCAGGTTTTGCTGTTTTGGTTTTGGGTGCTAACTTATTAGTTGATGGTGCAAGCAGCTTGGCCAAGAAATTAAAGATATCCGATTTGATCATCGGACTTACTGTGGTGGCTTTTGGGACTTCCGCCCCTGAACTGGTGGTAAATGTAATAGCTTCTGTGAAACCTAATGCAACAGATATAGCAATTTCCAATGTTATTGGGAGCAATATTGTTAATATCTTTATCATTCTTGGATTTTCAGCTCTGTTTCATCCCATTAAGTCGGAGAAAACTACAACTTTATTTGATATACCCTTAAGCTTTTTTGCCATTGTTGTTACATTTCTTCTTGCTTTTACGGGAGATAGGATTTTATCAAGAACCGATGGACTTGTTATGCTTGGTTTTTTTATCGCTTTCATATATTTTACCACCCGCAGGTCGATAAAACATCCATTGATACCTTTGGAAGAAAACATCAAAATTCGTAAAACGGGAATTTCGATTTTGATGATTTCTTGTGGATTGGCAGCCCTTATAGGTGGGGCTGAAATTATTGTACCCAGCGCCATTCGTATAGCAGAAAATTTGGGTATCAGTCAAGCAGTCATTGGATTGACCATCGTTGCATTGGGAACATCGCTCCCTGAGTTGGCCACCTCTGTAGTTGCTGCTATCAAAAAGAATTCCGATATTGCACTTGGGAATATTATTGGCTCAAATATTTTTAATATTTTCCTGATTTTGGGTGTGAGCAGTGTTATTCGCCCATTACCCATCTATAGGGGCATAGGAATAGACTTGACTATGGGTGCACTTGGCAGTGTGATGGTTTTTGTTTTTGTTTTTGGAAGTAAGTCCCACAGCATAAAAAAATGGCAAGGTTTATTGCTGATTTTCATATATCTAATGTACGCAATTTTCAAAATTTTTTAATTTAAAGTATCCTTAAAAAATTATTTAACAACTCCTCGTTATGAATCTTTTTGATGTGTATCCGCTTTTTGATATAGAAATTGTTAAAGGACAGGGATGTCGTATTTACGACAAAAACGATACGGAATATCTGGATTTTTATGGAGGTCATGCCGTCATTTCCATTGGGCATTCGCATCCCTATTTTGTAAAAAAGCTGGCGGATCAGATTCAGAAACTGGTTTTTTATTCCAATTCTGTGAAAAACAGTTTACAGGTTGAATTGGCCGAAAAGCTGGGAAAAATAGCTGGTTACGATGATTATTCCCTGTTTCTTATCAATTCGGGTGCAGAAGCAAACGAGAATGCGTTGAAACTGGCTTCGTTTCACAATGGACGCAGCAAGGTGATTGCTTTCGGAAAAAGTTTTCATGGCAGAACTTCGGCTGCGGTCGGAGTTACAGACAATCCAGCCATTCAGGCGCCTATTAATCGAAATTTTGAAGTAGAATTTCTACCGTTGAACGATACAGAGGCAGTTCTTCAATCTTTGAAAAACAGAGATGTTTGTGCGGTGATTATTGAAGGCATTCAAGGAGTAGGAGGGATTCAGATTCCACAGCCTGCGTTTCTTGAAGCGATAAGCGCAGCCTGCAAGGAGACCGAAACTGTACTTATTCTGGACGAGATTCAATCGGGTTATGGGCGAAGTGGAAAATTTTTCGCTCATCAATATGCCGATATTCGACCAGATATTATCACTACGGCAAAAGGCATGGGAAACGGAGTTCCGATAGGTGGAGTAATTATCAGCCCAATTTTTAAACCCACTTACGGAATGTTGGGAACCACTTTTGGAGGGAATCATCTTGCCTGTACTGCTGCCATTGCTGTATTGGATGTTATTGAACAGGAACATCTTATGGAAAATGCCTTGCAGGTGGGAAATTATTTGATAAACGAACTGCAAAAATTTTCCCGATTGAAAGAAGTCAGAGGAAAAGGTTTGATGATAGGGATTGAATTTGACGAACCGGTAAAAAAATTGAGAGAACGTTTATTGTTTGAGAAAAAAATATTTACCGGTGTGAGTGGTTCCAATATTATCCGTTTGTTGCCACCTCTTTGTCTGACTATGCAGGATGCGGAACTTTTCCTTGATCGTTTTGCTGAAGTGATAAAATAATTTTGTAATTTCTGTTAGTTTCATGAAAAAACCGATAGCCCTTTTGTTTATCCTTTTTTTTGTAAATAGTTGGACGGTTTTCTCTCAGTCTGTTTCTAAAGAACGGGATAAAGTCGTGATGAAAACCGGTGAAATTTATTACGGAGAAGTTGTTTTTCGAAATGACGAAATGCTTATTTTGCAAACAGACGAAGGAGTTCGATATCAGTTTTCTATTGCGGAAGTGAAAGCCATTTACAAAGAAACGGTAGATGGTTCTGATGAGTTAGAAAAAATGCAACAGGAAGGTCAGTCTGATGAAATACAGAACTTTTTTGCAGTGTTGGATGCGTGTGGAGGAATCTCGAGTGCCAAAAACAGTTTTGATGTTTCTTCTAATACTCAAGTAGCATTTGTTTTGGGGAAAGATAAGGTTTTTTCGGAAAATTTTTTCGTGGGTTTGGGTGTCGGGTACAATTCTTCTTATTTAAAGAGTAATTCGTCACTGAATTTTCTCCCCGTTTTTCTTCGCTTGCAAAATACTTTTACTAACAATCGGATTTCGCCTTTTGTTCGCATGGATGCAGGATACGCTTTTTCTATGACTTCCGGCTGGGATGGAGGTGCATTGGTTAAAGCGGCTGCCGGTATCAGTTCACGTTTAAGTTATAAAACAAAACTTTTCTGTGGAATTTATGCCGGTATTCAGCAATTTGGTGGAAAGCTTTCCGAAACTATTTCTTCAGGCACTTATTATTACGAAGGTACAACAAACATGAGGCAATTGGGTGTGCAACTCGGGATTCAATTTTAAATTCAGCAAAAGCAGAAATTTTTCAACTATAATTAAATTGCTGATAATGAATAAAATAAATTTATCTCAAGTTATAATTGCAGCATTAAATGAACAGGCGTGTGCAGAAAAAGCTCAGCATCACCTCCGGTTTTTCAAAACTGCTCCGGGCGAATATGGCGAAGGAGACAAATTTATTGGTGTGAATGTTCCCGATCAGCGAAAAATTGCCAAAAAATATTTCAGAGAAATTAATTTGAATGAGCTGGAAGTTTTATTAACGAATGAAATTCACGAATGCCGTTCTACAGCTCTTTTTATGCTTTGTTACAAATTTGACAAAGCCGGTGAAGCGGAAAGAACTTTGATGGCGGACTTATACCTCAATAACCTATCTTTTGTAAATAATTGGGATCTGGTAGATGCTTCTGCTGCAAATATTTTGGGTTGTTACTTGATGGACAAAAAAAGAGACTTGCTTTACGACTTTGTTCAAAGTAACGATCTTTGGAAACAGCGCATTGCCATCATCGCTACGTTTTATTTTATTCGTTATGGTGAGTTTGAGGACACTTTCAAAATTTCCGAAATGCTGCTTCATCATCCTCACGACTTGATTCATAAAGCGGTTGGATGGATGCTTAGAGAAGTGGGGAACAGAGATAAGGAAGCAGAAATCAACTTTTTACTAAAGCATTATCGGCAAATGCCCAGAACCATGCTTCGGTATGCCATCGAAAAATTTGATGAAGGTTTGCGCCGACAATTTTTAAAAGGGTAAATTTACCTATTAATTCCTATTGCATTCGTTCAATTTCATTAGGTGTGATCAAAGATGCTTTTCCTACTTTTTATAGAGTCGGACTTTATTTTTTCGTCGGGGAAAAAAGATTATCCAAAGTCCGGAGATATTATTTTAATTCTGGAGCGTTATTTAAAAAATTATAGAGTAATTTTGTGAGTTCAAATGAATGCTTCTTCATGAAAGCGACTTAAAAATTTTCCGCAAAATGAAATTAAAAGAAATTGCCCAAATACTTGGGAATTCACATTTAAAAGTTCCTGAAGTTGAAATAAATTGGTTATTGACCGATAGCCGAGCTCTTTCGTTTCCAACAAGAAGTTTGTTTTTTGCTTTGCGTACCCGGCGAAACGATGGACATCGTTACATACAGGAACTTTATGACCAGCATTTAAGATATTTTGTGGTCAGTGAAACGCTTCCAGAATTTGAAAAAATGCACGATGCCATTTTCATTCGGGTAAACGATACGCTGGAAGCTTTGCAGCATTTGGCCGCAGTTCACAGAAATGCTTTTCAAATTCCAATTGTGGGAATAACGGGGAGCAATGGTAAAACCATTGTCAAGGAATGGTTGTATCAACTGCTTCATTCCGATTTCAACATTACCCGATCGCCACGAAGTTACAATTCTCAAATCGGTGTGCCGCTATCGGTTTGGGGATTGAACAACAATACCGAGCTTGGAATTTTTGAAGCCGGTATTTCTCAACCGCACGAAATGGAACGTTTGGAACCAATTATTCGACCGACCATCGGAATTTTTACCAATCTCGGCGATGCACATCAGGAGAATTTTTCCAGCTTGAAACAAAAATGCGAAGAAAAGCTTAAACTTTTTGCCCATGCTCAAGTTTTGATTTATTGTTCGGATAATAGATTGGTGGATATTACGGTTGCTCAGTCGAATTTCAAAGGCAAATTATTTTCTTGGGGAAGAAATGAAAATGCTGTTTTACAACTTGTTAAAACAAAAAAACTATCCGATTCAACGGAAGTAGTTTATAAATTTTCAGGAAAGGAATCGGCTGTTTCCATTCCTTTTTCCGACGATGCTTCTATAGAAAATGCCATGCATTGCGTAGCATTGATGTTACATCTCGGTATCGATTTGGAAAAAATTCGTCAACGCATAGCGAAACTCGAAAGTGTGGAAATGCGCCTTGAATTGAAGGAGGGGATTCACGGATGCCTTTTGATTAACGACAGTTATAATTCCGATTTGAATTCGTTGGCAATTGCGTTGGATTTTCTCAATCAGCAGGCTGCAACCAAAAATTTGCCGCGAACGTTGATTCTTTCCGACATTTTGGAAAGTGGGAAACAGTCGGATGATTTATATAATGCCGTAGCTCAGTTGGTTAAAAGTAAAAGCATACAGCGGTTTGTTGGTATAGGCCCAGAAATTGTCAAACATGCCGATAAATTTGAGGTAGAGCAACAAAATTTTTTCGAATTTACGGAAGATTTTTTGAAGTCGCCACTTATCCACGAATTGCAGAAAGAAATCATATTATTGAAAGGTTCACGGAAATTTCATTTTGAAAAAATTTCCGAAAAGTTGGAACTGATTGCTTACGAAACCACATTGGAAGTAAATTTGAATGCTTTGATCAACAACTTCAACTATTTTCGTTCCAAACTCCGTCCCGAAACCAAAGTTATGTCTATGGTAAAAGCTTTTGCCTATGGAAGCGGATCGGTAGAAGTTGCACGAACCTTGCAACTCCATCATTGCGATTATTTGGCTGTAGCAGTAGCCGACGAAGGAGCCGAATTGCGCCGGGAAGGAATTCGTATCCCGATAGTGGTTATGAATCCCGAAAAAGGAAGTTTCGGAATGATTTTCGAGCATCAACTTGAGCCTGAAATTTACAGTTTCAGAATTTTGGAATCATTTCTGTCGGCAGCCGAAAAATTGGGCGTAACCGATTATCCGGTTCACATAAAAATTGACAGCGGCATGCATCGATTGGGATTTGAACCTCACGAAATTGTTCCTTTGATACAACGGCTGAAAGCACAAAACAACCTGAAAGTGCGGTCGGTATTTTCTCATTTGGCCGGTGCCGACGAAAAACGTTTCGATGATTTTACGCGGCAACAGGTAAAAGTTTTCACTGAATGTGCCGATTTGTTTGCTCAGTCGTTTGAGCATCCCATTATAAGGCATATTCTCAACTCTGCCGGCATAGAACGTTTCCCCGAATTTCAATTTGACATGGTGCGTTTGGGAATCGGGCACTATGGTGTCAGTGCGTTGCCCAAAGTTAAACTGGAACCTGTTTGTGCACTGAAATCCATTATTTTACAGATTAAAAATGTAAAAAAAGGAGAAACGGTCGGTTATAGTCGCAAAGGAATTGCCAACGAAGACAAACGAATTGCCGTCATTCCGGTGGGTTATGCTGATGGCTTCGACAGAAAATTGGGAAATGGTGTCGGCGAAGTTTTGATTAACGGAAAACGCGCCAAAGTGATGGGTAATGTATGTATGGATTTGACAATGGTTGATATTACCGGTATTGAAGCAAAAGAGGGAGATTCGGTGGAAATATTCGGCAACAACCTGTCTGTCATCGAAGTTGCCGACAAGTTGAAAACCATTCCCTACGAAGTGCTCACCAGTGTTTCCAAACGAGTGAAAAGAGTTTATTTTCAAGAATAAATTCAGTCTGTTTTGGTATTTAAGTTGAGTTTTATTTTATTTTATTTTAAAAATTAGATGATCCTTATTTTTGTACAAAATACAACCCCGCCGGTTGCACTTTTGCAAAGTGTTGCCATATTGTCTGTCCAATTGAAAAAAGAATGGGGCATACTTTGTTTGACGGAAAATGCCGATTTGGTTTCAGTTTACGAAAATCAATATGGTGAATTTTTAAAAACAAACGGATTCCCGGAAGTGTCTATATTTGTGAGACAAGCTTGTTGTGAGCAACTTGTAGAATTTTGTGAACAACTGGAAGCTTCTTTTCTTTTTTTTCAGTTGCATGATGCATCCCACCGATATCTTCGTCGGTCGTTAAATTTTTGTCGTGATTTGCGTATACCGTATTTGTTTTTCAAAAATTCCTTTTCGGTGCTTAATTTGGAGAAAGTTGTAGTTCCGATAGGTTTTTTGGAAGAAGAAATAGAAAAAGCGCAGTTTGCATCTGCTTTTGGGCGATTTAGCAATGCTGAAATCATTTTGCTCCCTGCCAACGATTATGGGTCTAAAGCTGCAACGACAACCGATAAAATGAAAACTATCCTCGACAAGTTTCAATTGCCCTACACGGTTGAGAAAGCACAATCGGACAGTTTTAAAATTGACAGAGAAGCAATAGAAAAAGCAGTTGAAATGGGAGGAGGGTTAGTCATCATTTCTGCGTCGCGAGATTACGGGCTGGATGATATTCTTTTTGGGCCCAAAGAATTGCACTTGATACGGAAATCTCCCGTGCCGCTTTTACTGGTTAATCCGCGAAGCGATTTGTATGCTCTTTGCGACTGAAAAATTTTTCAGTGTTTTATTTCAAAAAAAGTTCCCCAAAAAACTCCGGACGATGGAAATCGGGTTTTTCGGTTTTTATGGGATTCCAACTTAAATAATGTGGCGATTCAGTTCCATCGGCGCATTTGTAAAAATTTCCCAGAATTTTTTCGGGTAAATTATTCGGGTCGATGCCTATCAGTTTAAAGGGAATTTTTACTGTCAACTCCCAGTCGAAATTTCCTTTTATTTCCTCAAAAGGCTGTGGCACGATGGAAGGGAATCTTTCAATGGATTTCATTTCTGTTTCCGAAAGAGGTTCAACTTCATCGTTTCGGCCTTTACGCCGGGAAGCCGAGCAAGTCCCAATGCAATTGAATTCAAAATTAATATATTTCTCACTCTCGATAGTTTTGCAGAAAAATTCCACACAACTGTCTTCGTAAACCGGGTCCTGGTCGTGCGTGTAAACGGCACGCAGCGCATTGCACAAAACAAAGAATTTGATAAATACAGCTTCTTTCGACTGCGCAATGTGGAAATAAGCAATGGGTTTGTAGGGAAACTCTTTTGCCCAGTTTTGGGATTCAATGGCGGCTTTTGTTCCGTTTTTTTCCAGTATTTCGCTCGCTGTTGTTATGTCTGCTTTGTCTAAATCCGGAATATAACCGATATGCAATGATTTCATCAGAATATAATTTATTTTTTAAAGGTCTGATGGAACCCACATGTCTGAATATTATATTCATTCGTGTTTGTGTATGCAATACATGTGGGTTTCATAATTTTGTTTTCTTTCAGGAGAATTACGTCTTACAAAGATAACTTTCTTTTTTAACAAATCAATTTCAAAAATGTTTCCCGCATTGAAATTTATTTTCCTTTGCATAAAGCACATTGGTAGCTTGGAAGTTGAATCCCTGCATACAAAAATGTCAGAAAATTGTATTATTTTTGTGGAAAATTTCAGAAATAAATAGGAATGGCTTCATTCTATTAAAAATAACTGATTTTTAAAACTATTTTAAGAACATTAAGTAGGTAAGGGAAACGAAAAATTTATCTTTTTTGAATCATTTTTCGGCTTTACCAACAATTACAATATAAAACCAGACAATTATGAAAGTATTGAAATTTGGCGGGACTTCGGTAGGTTCGGCACAGCGCATGAAAAACGTTGCAAAACTGATTTGCAATGGCGAGAAAAAAATTGTGGTTTTGTCAGCTATGTCTGGAACCACCAACAGCTTGCTTGAAATTGCGGATTATTTTTACAAAAGTAATCTTGACGGAGCTTTGGAACATATCATTACGCTGGAAAACAAATACAGCGATGTGGTGGAAGAATTGTTGACAACCGAAGAAAAACGGCAGGAAGCCCGTTCTATTCTTTCGTCTCATTTCGATTATCTGCGGTCGTTTGCCAAATCGGTTTTTACCATTTTCGAAGAAAAAGCCATTGTAGCTCAGGGAGAATTGCTTTCAACCGCACTTTTTCAACTTTATCTCGAAGAAATTGGTGAAAATTCCATACTTCTGCCGGCGCTCGAATTTATGCGTATCGACAAAAATGCAGAACCGGACAATGCCTATATCAAACAGCATTTGAACGATTTGCTCGAAGCGCATCCCGGTCATGAAATATATCTTACGCAAGGATTTATTTGCCGCAATGCTTATGGCGAAATCGACAACCTGCAAAGAGGAGGAAGCGATTATACGGCTTCTTTGATTGGCGCTGCCGTAAATGCTGAAGAAATTCAAATCTGGACAGATATTGATGGCATGCACAATAACGATCCGCGTTTTGTGGAAAGTACCAAACCCATTCCCATGCTTCATTTTGAAGAAGCAGCCGAATTGGCTTACTTTGGTGCAAAAATTCTTCATCCTACCTGTATTTTGCCTGCTAAGTTGGCTAATATTCCCGTTCGGTTGCTCAATACAATGGAACCTGAAGCTGCCGGAACGCTTATTTCTACACGGATGAATAAGGGAAAAATAAAAGCTGTGGCTGCAAAGGATGGAATTACGGCAATAAAAATTCAGTCGGGACGAATGCTGTTGGCTTATGGTTTTCTTCGCAAGGTGTTTGAAATTTTTGAATCCTATAAAACGCCTATCGATATGATTACTACATCGGAAGTGGGCGTTTCGGTTACAATTGACAACACGAAAAAATTGGACGAAATTGTCAATGATTTGAAAAAACTTGGCACCGTAACTGTTGATCACGATATGGTTATCGTTTGTGTAGTAGGCGATCTTCCTTTCGAAAATGTCGGCTTTCAGGCAAAGGTTGTTGATGCATTGAAAGATATACCTCTTCGAATGATTTCGTATGGCGGCAGCAATTACAATATTTCATTTTTGATAAAAGCTGAAGACAAAAAACGTGCTTTAAACGCTTTGAGTCAGGCTCTTTTCAGTGAAGAATAGCAATTCCCGAAACCTGAAAGAGAACGTTTTTTATATTTTTATTTGTATGATAAAAGCAAAATATCCTGTTGAAAAATTTTTAAAACTGCAAACGCCGTTTTATTATTACGACATGGACATCCTGCGGCAAACGCTTCAGGAAGTGAATCGACAGATTCAGAAAAGAAACTATGTGGTTCATTATGCGATGAAAGCCAATGCAAATCCCGTATTGCTTCATGAAATAAAAAATGCCGGTTTGGGGGCCGATTGTGTGAGCGGAGGTGAAATAAATGCTGCCATTAAAGCAGGATTTCCGAAAGAAAAAATAGTTTTTGCCGGAGTTGGAAAAGCCGACTGGGAGATCAATCTTGCGTTGGATGAAAACATTTTTTGTTTTAATGTTGAGTCGATTCCCGAAATGGAAGTTATCAATCAATTGGCTGCTGCCAAAAGTAAAACAGCTTCTATCGCCTTGCGTATCAATCCCAATGTAAATGCCCATACTCACCAATATATTACGACCGGCCTCAACGAAAACAAATTTGGAATTAACCTTTCCGATTTGGATACGGTTTTGGACTTGCTCCCACAGTTGAAAAATTTAAAATTAATCGGTATTCATGCGCATATTGGCTCACAAATCACCGATATGACATCCTTTCAGAGTTTGTGCGTGAGAATCAACGAAATTCAGAATTATTTTTTTCAGCGCCACATCATTTTGGAGCATATTAATGTAGGTGGAGGTCTGGGTATTAATTACGAACATCCCAATCATTTTCCGATACCTGATTTTGAGAGTTATTTCAATGTATTTGCCGAACATTTGAATCTTCAGCCGTATCAAACACTACATTTCGAGCTGGGACGTGCCATTGTAGCGCATTGCGGGAGTTTGATTTCGAGGGTGCTTTATGTCAAACAGGGAGCTACCAAAAAATTTGTCATTCTGGACGCCGGGTTCACGGATCTTATACGTCCGGCTTTATATCAGGCTTATCATCGTATCGAAAATTTGACTTCCGATTTGCCTGAAGAAGAATATGACGTGGTCGGGCCAATTTGTGAATCTTCGGATACTTTCGCCAAGAATTATTCTTTGAATGGAACACGCAGAGGCGATTTGGTGGCATTGCGTTCTGCCGGCGCCTATGGAGAAATAATGGCTTCACAGTATAATTTGCGCTCTTTGCCGAAAGCTTATACATCGGATGAAATTGCTGCATTGTAAAAACAGCCGATTTGATGTTTTTCTTTTAAAAATTTTAGTGAAAAAACCATTTACTGAACTTTAGGAAAAAATCGGCCATCAATTTTGAAAAATACGCTTACCCAAATGACAGAAATATTCGGATTTTCACTTTCTTTGTTGACACTTGTTTTATTGTGCGGACTGTTTTTGGTTTTTTGTTATCAGATCTATTTTTATTGTCGTTATATCAATGGGGTGATTCGTTACCGGAATAAAATCAGAAAGGGGAAAGTTGCCTTTCTGGACGAAAAACCCGGTGTCTCCGTTATTATTTGTTCAAAAAACGAAGCCAACAAACTGAAAGAATTTCTGCCGTCCATTCTTGAACAGGATTATCCCGATTTTGAGGTGATTGTGGTGAACGATGGCTCAACCGACGAAACCGACATGTTGTTGATCGATTTGTTGAAAAAATATCCTCGTTTGCGGACAACTTTTGTGCCAATGGAAGCAACCAATTTGAGTACGAAAAAATTAGGGATATCCTTGGGCATCAAGGCAGCAAAAAATGATTTTCTTCTTTTTACCGATGCCGATTGTCAGCCTAAAAGTAAAGACTGGATTTCGTTAATGGCAAGAAATTTTGTTCCAAAAGTTGAGTTTGTTCTCGGATATGGAGCTTATTTTCACCGAAAAGGCTTGTTGAACAGGCTTATAAATTACGATACTTTTTTCATTGCCTTGCAGTACATGGGAATGGCCATAGCAGGTAAACCTTACATGGGTGTGGGAAGAAATTTGGCTTATCGTAAAACCACTTTTTTACACCACAATGGTTTTTCGGAGATTTTAGGATTAATTTCGGGGGATGATGATTTATTTGTGAACAAAACTGCCAATGGGAACAATACACGGGTTGAAATTTCGCCCGAAAGCATCACTTTTTCCGAACCAAAAACCACATGGAAAAGCTGGTATTTGCAGAAAGCCCGACATTTGTCCGTTTCGCCTTTCTATACTTGGCAAAGTAAACTGATGCTTTTTATGGAACCTTTCACACGCGGCTTGTTTTATGTTTTTTGCCTTGTTTTGTTGTTGCAGGGTGACATGATAATTTCTCTGGTGGTGGCTGCCATTTTTTTAATTCGTTATTTCACACAACTTTATATTGTCAATCGTACAGCAAAGCATTTTAACGAACGCAGGTTTTTTCTGCTTTTACCGATTTTTGACCTTGTTCTTCCCATCCTTTCGCTCAGTATTTTTATCACTGGAAAAGCGTCCCGAAGAAAAAACAAAAAATGGTAATTTCTGAAAGATTGGCTCTTTTCAGGCTTTGAAAAAAGTGAAATGAACTCTTCCATATTTTCGCGTTTCCATGAAATGGGGATGTTGCGAAAAGTTGTATTTGGATGAATGTTCGAGAATGAAAATTCCTTCCGTTTTCAACAATTGCTGTGAAAAAATCATATCCGGAATTTCTTTCAGATTTTCCAGCTGGTAGGGAGGATCGGCAAAAATCAAGTCAAATCGTGAGGCTGTATGTGTAATGTATTTGAAAACGTCGGTTTTCAACAAAATCAGGTTGTCAATTTCAAATTTTTCTGAAATTTTTTTTATAAAAAGGCATTGTTTTGGATTGTTTTCAATGCTGACGACCTGACGACAACCTCTTGACACAAATTCAAAACCAATGCTGCCTGTTCCGGCAAACAAATCGAGTACTTCAATGTCTTCAAAATCAATTCTGTTGTTCAATACATCAAACAAACCTTCTTTTGCAAAGTCGGTAGTTGGACGTGCCGAAATGTCAACCGGCGCATAAATATTTCTTCCTTTGAGTCTACCGCTGATAATTCTCATTATATATTACTTAATCAATTGTTTCACATTGTTTTACGAATTTTCTGACAAATCCTTGCAGTTTTGAATGCTGTTCCATGTTGTAAAGATAAACCTTACAATTCTGCAAGTCCAGATTCAATTCTTCTATGATTCTCAAAAGATAATACACAAAATCTTCCTGCGTTTGATAGTCGAAACTGTTTACCAACAAAAGTCGGTTGTGTTGAAAAGCTACCACGTCCATGATTTTCTGCCGTACCGATATACAAATGCATTCTTGCAGCGAATGTTTGTGAATGTGGTTTTCAATAAAATGAGAAATGGAATGCTCTATTTTGCAAGCAGGGAAAAGCTGTTTGAAAACTTCCGAAATGTCCTCAGGCAAAGAAAAAATGTTGATGGCATCAAAAGCTGAGATTTCATTGTATAATATAGAAGCATTTTTTTCCTTTTGATAAGAAAAGTAAAGAAGTTTGTCCATTTCTTCTTCCTTAAAAATTTCTTTGGGTACAATGGTGTACGTTTTGGTTTCGGCAATCAAATGAATTTTGTCGTAAAGCAGTTGGGTTTCGGGTTCTTGCAGCAGCAAAGGAATAATTTGTTCCTTTGTCATGGAGAAAAGCGGCATATTCAATCTTTTTGCAGAAACAAGTTTTGTGTTGTCTCTCTCTAGAATAGACAAAGAAAGTCCACCCGGTGAAAACCGGATGGACAAACTATAAGGTTGTATATAGGTATTTGTAGATTCTAAGTCGCCGCGGGATGAATACATTTTTTCATTTATCTCTGAAAGACTTACAGGATTTATTCCCAGTTTCCTGCATTATTATTGGGTTCTTCAATAGAACCGACTTTCAGACCTGGAAATTTACCCAGCTTTAAGGTTCGATCTATCAAATTAAGTAATTCCTGACGATTCAGATCGTAAAGATAACTTTCATAGAGAGCACTGGCTTCAAACAATGGAATGCGAATTCCTGATATATTTGTGTAGTTGTTGTTAACTTTTAAAGTAAACTCCTCATTTTTTGAATATGGAATAATACGCATTTTGTCAATGTTGTCTCTATTGTAGTTTGGGAAAACTTCTTCCAACAAATCGGTCAGAATGGTATCACGCCTAAAATTTTGAAGACCATATTCTGCAATTTCTTTTTGATTTCCCTTGCGAACAATTTCAGCTGCTTTTGCTTCGGTTAACCCTGCTTCCAATTGCTTATCCGTAAGAAAACCTTCTTTCATCACAATTTTCTTTTTGGCTGTTTTCAAAAAATGAAACAAGGTGTCAAAGCTCGCTGTGTAACGTTTGTTTTGATCTTTAAATTCTATTTGCGCTTTACGAATATCAACCAAACACTGAATAACATCTTTTTCTCTCTGATTCTTAATCCTTTCGAAACGAATAGGAGTAATGATACTAGCTACACAAAGATACGAAAGTAAAACAATAGAAAGAGAAAGCAAAATTTTAATGACTGTTTTCATAATTGAAAGATTCAATTGTTTTTTAAAATACTTATTTTATGGAGAATAACGCTACGCTATTAACTTTTTGCAAATTTATAAAAGAAAATTCAATACTCCATCTTTCTTTCAATATTTTTTACCTTATTTTTAATATCGCATTCAAGTGCTTACTGGTAGAACGTATTTTGAGTAACAATTGATCCCCTTCCATACAGAATTAACTTGCTCATTTTTCATACACGCAAAAATAACAATTTGTTTTTAAACCTTTGGCTTTTTTTCGGATTAACAAAACATGTAATCGTTATATCGGAGTTACGTTAAATTAATAATGCATTTAATTTCAAATTCAACACACTAATATAAAAATTTCGATGAAAATGGAAATTTTTATAAACATTAATAAACACACATCCAAACATTAAAAAATATTATTTATATTTGGAATCAAATTGTTGGAAATTTCTTTCATTTTGAAACCTTAAGTCTTTTTGCAACATGAAGAAAATGCTTTGTCTGTTGTTGATTGCAAGCACAGTATCCCAAATTTTTCCTCAAATTTCTTCAATTATTCCGGTTTCTTCTTCTATTGCCGGAACCTCCGTAGCCAATACCGGCCTGAGATCCGAATTTCAAAATCCGGCCATGTTGGGTTATGCCAAGAACAGTGAAATTGGTATGCAACATGAAAACCGATACGCACTTTCCGAGTTGTCAACCAACAGCTTTCAAGCTCTTTTGAGTACCAGTGCAATTAACGCAGATTTGTCGTTTTCTTATTTTGGTTATTCATTGTACCACGAAATGATGGCCGGTTTGGGTTTCGGAAGAAACTTTTCCGACAAATTTGCATTGGGTGTGCGGTTCAATTATTACATGGCATACTTTTCTGCATCCAATTCGTATCGTGGAGCCTTGTTGCCCCAAATTGGATTGTCATACCGGTTTTCGTCGTTATTCAGTTTGGGCTTCAGTACTTTTAATCCCTTTCAGACAAACATAAAAACCGATTTTACACAAAAAAGAATTCCTTCCATTTTCAGTTTGGGGACGGAATATTATTTTTCTCCCGATCTGGTGTGGCTGGCTCAAATCGACAGGGAAATCAGCAGCAATTATCGTTTGGCAACAGGTTTCGAATACCAAATGCTTCAGCAAGTTTCTCTAAAGTTGGGCGCTTACGATGCCGGTTATCTGGTTCCCTGCGGAGGATGTGGACTGAAGTGGAACCGTTTTTTGCTGGATATTAATTGCGAATTGCATCCTTTATTGGGATTGAACTCCTATGCCGGACTTCGATATATATTTTCTCGTTAATTTTTTAGTTTAACGTCCCTATCATGAAGCGCATTGTCATATTAGTATGCTGTTTGCTTTTCCTTCTCTTAAATGCAGCCTATGCACAAGATGCGTCCACAACTATCGATCAGACAATAGCCGATATTTTTGAACAGTGGTCTGCAGAATCGGAAGAAGTTCCCGATTATCAAACATTTTACGAGGAATTGGAATTTCTTGCCGAAAATCCCATTAATCTGAATCATACGTCGAGAGAAGAATTAAGTAAAATGCTTTTTCTGTCCGATGTGCAAGTCGAGAACATTCTTGCTTATCTTTATCAGTATGGACCAATGGAAAATATTTACGAACTACAGCTCATAGATGGGCTGGATATGACGGACATCAGACGAATGTTGCCTTTTGTAATGGTGAAAAAAGAAAAAGCGGTTTCTGAAAAAATCTATCGTTATGACGTTTTGAATTACGGGAAAAACGAGTTGTACATGATGTTCAACAGAGATGCGGAAACCAGACAAGGCTATCAGGCATCCTTTTCATCAATTGGAGATTCAACAAATCAGGGGAAAAAATATGCAGGTTCGCCCTTGTATCATTCTGCCAAATATCGTTTTCATTTTAAGGATAGAATTTTGGCCGGAATGACTTTCGAGAAAGATGCCGGTGAATCTTTTTTTGGTTCTGCCCACAAAGGTTACGATTCCTATTCGGGTTATCTTCAAATAAATCGTTTGGGAATTTTCAAAACCATTGTTTTGGGTGATTTCAGAGCCAATTTTGGTCAAGGTTTGGTTATGAAGTCCGATTTCAGTATGGGAAAATCCTCCTATGTCCTTAATGTTGTATCGCGCAATGAAGGGCTGAAAAAATTCAGTTCTACCGACGAATACAATTTTTTCAGAGGAGGCGGAGCCACAATTCGGCTACCCAGAAATTGGGAAACTTCCGTTTTTTATTCCAACAAAATGATAGATGCCGATACTGTCGGGGGCGTCTTTTCGAGCATTTATAAAACAGGTTATCATCGTACCGAAAACGAATTGAATAAAAAACATACCATTTGCCAACAGGTAGCAGGCGGAAATATTTCATGGCGGTTGCTTTGGCTGCAAACCGGAATAACTTTTGTTCACACCAATTTTGATCAGGTACTTGTGCCTGAAAAAACCACCTACAATCGTTTTTATTTTTCTGGGAAAGCCCAAAGCACAGCCGGATGGAATTATCGTGTCCATTGGCAGAAACTCAATCTTTTTGGCGAAGCAGCAGTTACAGGCAACTTTCATCCTGCCTTGTTGAGTGGATTCACGCTGTCGCCTCTTTCACTAGTCAATCTGGTAGCTGTTTACCGATATTATTCACCTGAATACGATACTTTTTATGCTTTGGCGCTTTCCGAAACTTCACGCACAAACAATGAAAGTGGTTTGTATCTTGGAGCCGAAATAAATCCGGCAAAAAAATGGAAAATTTCTGCTTATGCCGACAGTTATCGGTTCCCTTGGCCAAAATATGGAATCGATGCTCCATCGGCGGGAAAAGATTATCTTTTTCAGACCGATTTTTCTGCCCATCGGCGTTTATCCATGTTTTGGCGATTCAGACACAGCAACAAACCGGCCAATATTTCACAGGAGAATTCAGTTATGCCTGTTGTAAAAGCGGTCAAGAAAAATTCATTGCGTTATCAGTTGATGTATTCGCAGGGAAATTTCAGTTTCAGAACTGCGGCAGAAGGAAACATGGTACAGAAGGGAGAAAATGCCGATTATACTTACGGATTGACTGCCTATCAGGATTTGACTTATGAGTTTTCTTCCTTACCGTTGAAGCTTGATTTCAGATACCAGTTTTTCGATGCGGTTGCCTACGAAAACCGCTTGTATGCCTATGAAAAAGATGTTTTGTATGCTTTTTCCATCCCCATGTATTATGGAATAGGCAGTCGTTATTATCTTAATCTGAAATATGAGCTGAACCGGCAGTTTACTTTATGGTTCAAAATAGCTCAAACCGTATATGCCGACGATCGTGAAGAAATCAGTAGCGGAAACGAGAAAATTTTAGGCAACAAAATAACGGATGTGAAATTTCTGCTGCGTTTCAATTTTTAAAAAACAGGATTTTTTCTGCTAAATATCGTTTCAGGGTTGATACGGGCTGATACATTTTATAACTATCATTTTTTATGCTTGCTTTACAATAATAGTAATGCATGAACTTTATAAACTTTTGTGGCTATTAACTATATATTCAAATTTTATTGCAATAATCAATAAAAAATACTGTACTCTTTTAAAAATATCATTTCTTTACTATTTTCAAGCTCAAAATTGCCAATTTCCTATTAAATTGTAGGCAATATCATTTCTATTTCCCTTATTCCATTTTCTACTTCTTGTATATTTACTTTCACTGTAGAGTCTGGTAAAAGAGCTTCAATTTTTTCAGGCCATTCGATGAAACAAATTTTTCCGCTATAAAAATAATCTTCAGCTCCTAAGTCGATGGCTTCCTGTAACTTATTAATACGGTAGCAATCAAAATGGTACAAAACTCGTCCATCTGCTGCTTCATATTCATTAATAATGGAAAAAGTAGGACTATTCACTGTATCTTTCACTCCAAGAATTTCACAAACAGCTTTAATAAAGGTCGTCTTACCGGCTCCCATACTTCCATAAAAAGCAAAAACCGAGTATCTATCAAATAAATTAATAAATTTTCGCGCTGGCTGCTGAATATTATTCAAGTCAAATATTTCTGTCATGTTCAATTTTTAATCTTTAAAGTTATTACAAATAAAAATTTATTGACCAAAATACACTCATTTTGAAATTTGCGATTCTGGAGCACTCAAATCTTTGTGAAAATACCCATAAACTATTGATGCTCTGTGATTTCCGACAACTTTTTGAATATCTTCCAGATTTGCATTCTGGAGTCTTTTTATACTTTTAAAATGATTTATCAGTTCTCTTTTGGTCTTATCCCCTATTCCTTTAATATTATCTAGTTCAGATGTGGTTTGATTTTTACTTCTTTTCTCGCGATGAAATTTAATGGCAAAGCGATGCACTTCTTCTTGCATTGTAGCCAACAATTTGAAAAGAGGTTCATTGGGTGTCATGCCAATATTTTTTGGAGGAAAGCCGAAAAGAATTTCGCGAGTATGGTGTTTACTGTCTTTGGCAAGTCCAATAATGGGAATTCTTAAATTAAGCTCATCTTCGACAACTTCCCTGATCACTTCCATTTGTCCAATTCCACCATCAGCTATGATGAGATCGGGCAATTCTCCGTTTTCTGCTATCATCCGAGAGTAACGTCTTTTTACTACTTCTTTCATGGAAGCATAGTCATCGGGACCTACAACTGTCTTAATGTTGTATTTTCGATAATCTTTTTTTGAAGGTCTCCCCTTTTTGAAAACCACGCAGGCTGCTACTGCATCTTTCCCCTGAATATTGGAATTATCAAAACATTCAATAGTTATTGGTAATTTCTCAAGATGCAATTTCTCCTGAATTTCTTTTAATAGCTGCATACTTCTTTGATCAGGATTTAATTTTTCAGCTTGCTTAAGTTTCTCAAACTTATATTGCAGCACATTTTGCTGAGCCAAATCCAAGAGTTTTTTCCGGTCTCCTCTTTGCGGAATAACAATGCTAACGCCATTCGGCTTATAATTGATTTCAAAAGGTACGACAATTTCTTTGGAGTTACTTTTTAATCTCTCTCTTAATTCTACTATGGCCATAGCAAGTAAATCTTCCTTTTCCTCGTCAACATGTTTTTGGTACTCGATGGTATATCCCTGAATTATTGAACCTTTTGAAATTCTCAAGATATTAATATAAGCAGCATTTTCTGTTTCTTCATAACCAAACACATCTGTGTTTTCTACCACTGAATTGGCAATGATCGACTTTGATTTGTAATTTTCAATCAAATCATATTTTTGTTTGATTTGATATGCTTCCTCAAATTTGTAAGCAGCAGAAAGCTTTTGCATTTCTTCCCAAAGCATTTTGCTTATTTCGTTCGCATTACCCTCAATAATTTGCTTAATTTCGTTTATGTATTTCCGATAAATTTCAGCAGATTCTTTTCCTTCACACGGCCCATTACACTTATGGATATGATATTGAAGGCAAACTTTAAATTTTCCAGCTTTGATGTTTTCATCGGTCAACTGAAGTTTGCAAGTTCGGATGGGATAAAGATCATGTATTATCTCTAAAAGAGAATTGATCGTGTAACTCGAACTATAGGGTCCAAAATATAAGGAACCATTTTTAATAATATTTCTTGTTTTGAATACTCTGGGAAATTCTTCATTCGTTATACAAATGCTTGGATAGGTTTTTCCATCCTTCAATAAAACATTGTAACGCGGTTGAAATTTTTTTATTAAATTGTTTTCCAACAACAAGGCATCTTCTTCTGTGTCAACCACGATATATTTAAGAGATGAGATATTTCTTACCAATACTGCCGTTTTACGTGATTCGTGCGTTTTGGTAAAATAGGAGGAAACACGCTTCTTTAAATTTTTAGCCTTCCCAACATAAATAATCTCCTCCTTTTCATTGAAGTATTGGTAAACACCCGGCTTTTCGGGGAGAGCATCAATTTGCTGCTTTAATTGAGGATGCAAATTCATAATACTTTTGAATGTTTCACGTGAAACAAAGTTAGAAAAAATTCTTTAATTTCCCGATTGTTCCACGTGGAACTATAAAATTATCGTCCCATTAGAACTAAAAGTATATTAATGTCACTTGGAGAAATTCCTGGTATCCTACTAGCTTGACCAATAGTTTCAGGATCAATTTTTGACAATTTTTGTCGTGCCTCCGTTGATAAGGATGAAATAGTATGATAATCAAATTTTCCTTTAATATTGATGTGCTCTAACCTGTGAAACTTTTCTGCAATAGATTTTTCGCGATCTATATATCCTTTATATTTCAAAGAAATTTCTGCTGCTTCGACTATTTCTTCAACTCTATCTCCTATTGATTGAATTTTTGATTTTAAAGCAGGTACAATTTCAGATAATTCCATAATAGAAATCTGAGGACGAAGAATCAAATCAACAAGTTTACAACCATGAGTTAACTCTGAAGAATTTTTTGACACTAAAAAACCATTCACTTGTGCAGGTTTGATTGAGAAATTTTCAACAAAAGTTTTTAAAGATTCTATAGCCTCGTATTTGAAAGAATATTGATTTATTCGATTCTTTGTAACTAATCCAATTTCATAACCCTTGGGTGTTAACCGTAAGTCTGCATCATCTTGACGTAAAAGGATACGATATTCAGCACGTGAAGTAAACATACGATAAGGTTCGTCAACTCCCTTAGTAACCAAATCGTCAATTAAAACTCCAATATAGGCTTCATCACGATCCAATAAAAATTCCTTCCCTCCATGACAATTTATATGCGCATTGATACCCGCAATTAATCCTTGTCCGGCAGCTTCTTCGTAACCGGTAGTTCCATTGACCTGTCCCGCAAAAAATAAATTTTTAATGCGTTTGGTTTCGAGTGTATGCTTTAATTGCGTAGGATCAAAAAAATCGTATTCAATTGCATAGCCGGGACGATAAAGTTCGGCTTTTTCAAGACCCGGAATCGTATGTATAGCTTGAATTTGAACTTGAACAGGAAGAGAAGAAGAAAAACCGTTTAAATAGTACTCTTGTGAATCAACTCCCTCTGGTTCTAAAAACAGCTGATGAGAAGATTTATCGGCAAAAGTAACAATTTTAGTTTCAATACTTGGACAATATCTCGGACCAATACTTTTTATTTGACCGTTATAAAGTGGAGATTCGGGCAACCCTTGTCGTAAAATGTCATGAGTTAATTCATTCGTATAAGTTATCCAACAACTCATTTGTTTCAATTCTCGTGTTACTTCAGTGAGAAAAGAAAATTTATGAAAATCGTTTTCTCCCGGTTGTTCCTTTAGCACAGAAAAATCGATTGTTCTTCCATCGATACGTGCTGGAGTTCCAGTTTTCATTCGGCCGGTAGTGAAACCCAATGATTTTAATTGCTCTGTAATACCAAAAGAAGCAGGCTCAGAAATTCTACCCCCGATTAGTTGATTTTTACCGATATGAATAAGGCCGCTCAAAAATGTACCGGCTGTTAATACAACACATTTAGCTGAGATTTCTATTCCCAAAGCAGTTAAAACACCTGTAACTTGCCCATTTTCGATAAGAATTTGCTTTACTGTATCTTGCCAAATATAAAGATTAGGGGTATTGGTTAGCGTCTGAATCCACTGAAGAATAAATTGATGTCTATCACTTTGGGAGCGAGGACTCCACATTGCCGGACCTTTAGAACGATTAAGCATACGAAATTGAATGGCAGAGCGATCGGTAACAACTCCCATTTGACCGCCAAGTGCGTCTATCTCTCTAACAATCTGACCTTTTGCTATGCCGCCTACTGCAGGATTACAACTCATCTGACCAATTTTATTCATATCCATAGTGATGAGCAGCGTTTTAGATCCCATATTGGCAGCGGCACAAGCAGCTTCGTTTCCTGCATGACCGCCACCAATTACAATTATATCATATTTAAAATCCATATCGAGTAATTAAAATAATATCCGAGCAAAAAATAACAAAAGAATAAAGTATTAGTTCAAAAAATAGGATAAAAAAAATATCAGGCAAATAAAGCTTTGCCAATTATGGTGGAAATTTGCTCCAGATAATAAATATCAGCTTCATCAAGAACACCAAATTTTTCGCTATCTATATCAAGAACGCCAACCACTTCTGAAGAAGAATTGTACAAAGGAATAACTATTTCGGAAACCGAAATACTGCTACACGCTATATGTCCAGAAAAATCATTAACGTCAGGAACAAGAAGACTGCGTTTTTCCTTCCATGCTGTTCCGCAAACACCTTTACCAAAGGCAATTCGAGTACAGGCAACAGGACCTTGAAACGGCCCAAGCACAAGAAAATCTTCCTTAACCAAATAAAAGCCAACCCACCACCATTTAAAAGTCTGATGAAAAACGGCCGATAAATTAGCAAGATTTGCTACAATATCCGGTTCATCAGCTATAAGAGCAGGAATCTGTTGTAATAAAATCTCATATTTGGATTTTTTATCCAGAGAAGAACTAATAAAGAAATTTTCAGACATCACGAAAAATTTTTTTGCAAAATTACGCTAAAAAAATCATTTTTAAATGGATTAAATAGGAATCAAACAAACAAAGAAAAAGTCAATTTAACATTCATATCTAAAAATTTCGAAATAATTTTCTTATCTAAAATTTTATCAATTACTTTGCTACAAATAGAAGAGAACGTTTTGAGATATAAAAAAATTATTATTAAAATGTAAACAAAAAAATCATGAGAAAATTAGAGTTTAAATTTTTCCCTTTTGTACTACTGATTTGTCTGAATACATCAATGTTTGCACAACAAGTGCAGTTCCAACCTTTGCCGATAGACCCAAAAGTCAAATATGGAAAATTGGAAAACGGATTAACTTATTACATTCGTTCAAATCAACAACCAAAAAACAGAGCAGATTTTTATATCGTTCAAAATGTGGGTGCAATACTCGAAAACGATGATCAAAATGGATTAGCGCACTTTTTGGAACACATGGCATTTAATGGCACAAAAAATTTCCCTGGGAAAAAAATTATTGAATACTTCGAAAGTGTAGGAGTAAAATTTGGAGCTAACATCAATGCCTATACGTCTCTTGATGAAACGGTTTATCATTTATCGAATGTTCCAACCAACAGGGAAAGTATAATAGACAGTGCTTTACTTGTGTTGCACGATTGGTCAAATGCAATTTCGCTCGAAGAAAGTGAAATTGAAGCGGAAAGAGGAGTTATTCTCGAGGAGTGGAGACAGGGAGCAAGTGCGGATCGAAGAATGTGGAAAGAATCAAACAAACAAAAATTCCCCGGCTCACAATATGCCAAACGTGATGTGATTGGAGATACTGCAGTTATAAAACATTTTACGCCGGAAGCATTACGGGATTATTATAAAAAATGGTATCGACCCGACCAGCAGGCAATCATTGTGGTAGGAGACGTAGATGTAAACAAAATTGAAGAAAAAATTATCGAATTGTTTTCCAATATCAAAAAACCGGAAAACGCACCTGAAAGACCAATTTATCCAATATACGACAACAAGGAACCAATAATCTCTATAGTTACTGACCCGGAAGCCAGAATGACAAGAGTGGAATTAATTTATAAACACGACAAGTTACCGGCAGAAATTAAACTGTCCATAAACGGCTATCTGGTGAATGTGATAAATTCGTTAATTTCAAATATGATGCAAAACAGATTTGAAGAAATAACCATGCAGCCCGATGCACCTTTTGTAGCCGGATATGCAACGTATGGAGAACTGGTCAAATCAAAAGATGCATTCTATCTGGTAGTAGTACCAAAAGAAGGCTCAGAAACTGAAGGAATTAAAAGCGTTTTAATTGAAGCAGAAAAAGTTAAACGTTTTGGATTCAATCATTCGGAATTGGAAAGAGCAAAAGCCGATTTGGCAAAAATGATAGAAAAACAATATAATGAAAAAGATAATCAGAAAAATGAAAGTTATGTGAGAGAATATATGGAACATTTTCTGAATCAAGATCCCATACCGGGTATAGAATGGGAATACGAAACAATTAAAATGATTTTGCCACAAATAAATGCCGATATGGTGAATCAACTTGCAAAATCTTACGTAACCGACACAAATATGATTGTTTCGATAATGGCGCCACAAAAACCTACGGTAGTCCTTCCAAGTAAAGAAGAAATCAGGCAAATAATTGAAGAAGTCAAAAAAACGGAGCTAACTGCCAAATTGGACGAAAAAATAGATAAACCTTTAATTGAAAAAATGCCAAAACCCGGTAAAATAAAAAAAGTATCAAAAAATGATATTCTTGGAACAACAGAATGGATATTGAGCAATGGTGCAAAAGTTATATTAAAACCAACCACATTCAAAAAAGATGAAATATTGTTCAATGCCTACAGCATAGGAGGCCTTTCTAAAGTTGAAAATATTGAAGATTTACCTTCGGCTGAATTTGCAACAGAAGTTGTAAGCAACAACGGCTTGTCCGATTTCAATCAAATAGAATTGAAAAAATTACTTTCGGGAAAAATTGCTTCGGTCAGTCCCTATATCGACAATTATGAAGAAGGCTTCTCAGGAAATTCTTCCGTATCCGATTTTGAAACAATGATACAACTTCTATATTTACATTTTACTGCTTTAAGGAAAGATGATAACGCCTTTACGGCTCTGATGAACAATTATAAAGCCTTCCTGGCAAACAGCGAGAATAATCCCGACAAGGCTTTTTCCGATTCTGTTAAATTAATGCTTTCCAACCACAGTCCCCGTACGGTGCTTTTAAATATGAAAACATTGGAAAAAGTCAACCAGGATAAAGCATTGGAAATATTTGCTGAGCGATTTTCTGACCCGGCCGACTTTACATTTGTGTTCACAGGGAATGTTGATCCAAATGATAAAACGGTAGTCAATGCAATTAATACTTTCATTGGCGGAATTAAATCGAAAGGCAAAAAAGAATCGTTTACTGATGATAATGTAAGACTTCCAGTGGGAAGAGCCAACAACCATTTTTCAAGAGAAATGCAAGTCAAAAAGGTTTCAAACTGCATTGTTTACAGCGGAAATTTGAATTTTAACATGAATAATCGAACAAACATGAATGCTATAGGAAATATTTTAAATATTCGCTATCTTGAAAGTGTTCGAGAAAAAGAAGGTGGATCATATGGCGTAGGCGTTGCTGCCAATTTGAGAAATCGACCGATTGAACAGGCAATGCTGTTCATTCAATTCGATACGAACATTGAAAAACAAAACAAATTGATGGATATCATACATTCCGAAATCGACACCATAATCAGCAAAGGGCCAAAAGCAGAAGACTTACAAAAGGTTAAAGAAACAATGATGAAGAAATACGAGGAAGATCTGCAAGAAAATAAATGGTGGCAAAGTGCAATAAAAAATTATTATTTCAATAAATTGAATGTAGTTAACGATTATCTTCCATCGGTTCAAGCACTGACAAGTGAAAGTATTCAAAAAACACTGAAAACTATCGTGGAACAGGGAAATATTATGGAAATAGTCATGAAACCAAAAGAATAAAATCAATTGCAGCTCAATAAAAAAATTTCTCTGCAAGAATTCAGTAAAAAAAAATCTTACAGAGAAATTTTTTATTTATACAACTGCTAGAATTACCAAATGCAGGCGCGCTTTTCTACAGGCAAATACAATTTATCTCCTTCCTTAATTCCAAAAGCATCATACCATGCCTGAATATGAGGCAAAGCCCCATTTACCCTCCAACGACCCAAAGCATGCGGATCAGACTTTGTCAAAACAAGAATTTCTTCGGGACGTATGTTGCAAGCCCAAACATTAGCATAAGACAAAAAGAAACGCTGTTCGGGAGTGAAACCATCCAAAATTTTCGATGGCTGGCCTTTGGTTGAATTTTTATAAGCCTGAAATGAAACTTGTAAACCTCCATGATCAGCAATGTTCTCTCCTAAAGTAAATTTCCCGTTAGCATGGACACCGGGAGCAACTTCAATGGAATCGAAATAATCGGCCAAAACTTTTGCGCGGGCATCAAACTGCTTCTTATCTTCTTCAGTCCACCAGTTTTTTAAATTTCCATCCTTATCGAACTGACAACCCTGATCATCAAAACCATGCGTCATTTCATGACCTATCACAACGCCAATGGCTCCATAATTAACAGCATCATCGGCATGGACATCAAAAAATGGAGGTTGTAAAATACCGGCCGGGAAACAAATTTCGTTTGTAGAAGGGTTGTAATAAGCATTAACAGTTTGAGGAGTCATGAGCCATTCGGACTTATCAACAGGGTTACCGGCTCTTGCAAACTTGTAAGCATACTCAAAGTGATGAGCTCGTTTAACATTTTCATAATAAGAAACATTTTTAGAAATTTGCAGCGCATCATAACTCCTCCACTTATCGGGATAACCAATTTTTACATAAAAAGTTCCCAATTTTTCCAAAGCTTTTGCTTTTGTCGAATCGCCCATCCATGTTAAATTTTGAATACGCTGACCCAATGATTCCTGAAGATTGTGCACAAGCTTTAACATACTTTCTTTAGCTTCGGGAGGAAAATATTTCTTTACGTACATTTGACCGACTGCTTCGCCCAAAAAATTGTCAATACTTCTCACCGATCGTTTCCAACGAGGCGAAGGTTCTTTTTTCCCAGACAAAGTTTTTCCGTAAAACTCAAAATTCTGATTGTAAATACTGTCGCTTAAATAAGCAGCAGCATTATCAATAACCTTCCATTGAAGATAAGCGATCTGTTGATCTAAAGGAACGGTAGTAAGAATATTCAAGACTTCAGTCAAAAATTCTTTTTGAGAAACATTTACTGAATCAACAGCAGGAATTCCCAAAGTGTGAAGAAATTCATTCCAAGAAATAGTAGAAAATTCTTTACTTAAATCCTGAATGGACATTTTATGATAATTGGCATAAGGATCGCGAAGTTTTACACGATCATAAGACGCTTTGGCTAAACGAGTTTCAATATACAAAACAGCATCGCGATTTTTCTGAGCATCGGCAGAATTGAAGCCAAATAACTCAAACATTTTAGCTACATGTTGTTTATACTTTTCAAGAATCTCTTTGGAATGCGTGTCCTGATCCAAGTAATAATCTCTTTCTCCCAAACTTATACCGCTTTGATAGGTTTGTGTCAAATATACCGAACTATTCATTGGATCAGCATCAACGTAAACCGAAAAATAAACGTCGTTGCCATTCAGCAGTAGCTCCGGAAGAATTTTAATCAACTCGGTGTTGGTTTTTACACCAGCCAATTTTTTCAATTCAGTTTGCACCGGTTGATAGCCTTCCCTATTTAAACGGTCGCTATCCATTGCCAATTGGTACAAATCACCAATTTTTTGCTCCACAGTACCCTCAACATGCGATTTAGAAGCAATTTCTTCTATCAATTCACGAAGCTGAGAAGTATTTTCCTCCGCCAGCTTGTCAAAAGTTCCGTAACGTGCATATTCACCTTTTAAAGGATTTTTTTTCATCCATCCGCCACAGGCAAATTGATAAAAATCATCACCAGGACGAGCAGTAGTGTCCAAATTTGTCAAGTCAATGCCAGAAATTTTTTTTTCTGATTTACATCCATTCATCATAAGCATCATAAAAATTAAAAATGGTATCCCCAACGAGAGAAAACCAAACATACGTGATTTAATAATAAAATTCATAAACAGTAGAATTTAGAAAATATAATTATTCAAAAAAACTAATTGCAAAAAGTTTCATGTACAGAATCGATAATATCGAAAAGTTCACGCAATGTATCGGCACGAAGCATGGCAATACGCGTACTTTTAAAATTTGGAATATTCTTAAAAATAGAAGTTGCTGCCAAATGTCGACGAGAATGAACAATTCCCTTTAAATGTATATCATAAACATTTTCTATAGGTGTTTGTTCATCAATATCCAACCTGCGAACGGCAGATAAAATATAGTTTTTTAAAATAGCTTTCTTATCTTCAAAAGAAAGAGGCGAATATTCAAAGTCGTCATCAAGGACATGCTTCATTTCAGAAAAAATCCATGGCTGACCAATAGCAGCTCGTCCAATCATAATTGCATCAACGCCATAACGATTGAAAAAATCTTTTGCCTGCTCTGGTCTGGTAATATCACCATTTCCAATAATAGGAATTTTAATTCTTGAATTGTTTTTGACTTCACCAATCAGCGTCCAGTCTGCCTCGCCTTTGTACATTTGTTGACGCGTTCGACCATGAATAGTGAGCGCCTGAATACCGCAATCTTGCAACATTTCAGCCAATTCAACTATAATCTTACTGCTGTCATCCCAACCCAGACGCGTTTTTACCGTAACGGGAACGTTTACAGCTTTCACCACAAATTGAGTAATTTTCAACATTCTTGGAATATCTTTCAACAACCCAGCTCCTGCCCCTTTTCCGGCGACTTTTTTTACCGGACATCCAAAATTAATGTCTATAATATCGGGGTGAATCATTTCAACTTTCTGAGCCGATTCAGCCATAACCTCCGGGTCGGTACCGTAAATTTGAATTGCTACAGGTCTTTCCTCTTCTAACACATTGATTTTTTGTAAAGTTCGAGGAATATTACGATTCAAAGCCTCAGACGAAACAAATTCAGAATAAACCATGTCGGCTCCAAAATGACGGCATAATAAGCGAAAATCAGCATCCGTAACATCTTCCATCGGAGCCAAAAACAAAGGTCGTGAAGGAAATTCTATGTTTGAAATTTTCATTTTTATGCAAAAAAGAGTACAAATTTAGAAAAAAAATTGGATTGATGATTTCTAAAATGGAATTAAAAAACCCATACGAGTGAAAAAAGTTGCTCCATAAATAGAAATAAACCAAGTAAAAGATTGAGAACGTGTAGTGAGGAGTTGAATAGAAAAATTAAAATAAAAGGGTTAATTTTGCAGTAAGAAATTAGAAAAAAAGCAAGATTCAGGAGAAAATCAAACAATGGAAAATTATATAAACAAAACCGAAACTTATCCAACCGAACGCAGCAAAATAGAAATTATGGCACCGGCAGGATCATGGGAAAGTTTGGCTGCAGCCATAAAAGCTGGAGCAGACTCAGTATATTTCGGTATTGGAAAATTAAATATGCGTAGCAAATCGAGCAGTAATTTTAGCGTTGACGATTTGAAAAAAATTGTTGAAATATGCACAGAAAACAACGTGAAAAGTTACTTGACCGTGAATACAATTTTATACGACAATGATTTGATTTCGATGCGCGAAATTATCGAAACAGCAAAAGAAGCCGGTATTTCAGCCATTATTGCCTCAGACGTTGCCGCCATGATGTATGCCAATAGCCTGAACGTTGAAGTGCATTTGTCTACCCAATTGAATATTTCCAACATCGAAGCATTGAAATTTTATGCACAGTATGCAGATGTTGTAGTGTTAGCAAGAGAATTAAACTTAAAACAGGTTTCGGAAATTTTCAGCGCTATTCAAACCAAAAATATTTGCGGTAGAAACGGAAAACTGATTCGGATTGAAATGTTTTGTCATGGAGCGCTTTGCATGGCCGTATCAGGAAAATGCTATCTCAGCCTTCACGAAAAAAATCTATCTGCTAATCGCGGCGAATGCAATCAGATTTGTCGAAGAGGCTATCTGGTAAAAGACAAAGATTCGGAAATAGAGCTAGAAATCGACAATGAATACATCATGTCGCCAAAAGATTTGAAAACAATAGAATTTGTTGACGAAATGCTGAAAGCCGGAGTCAGTGTATTTAAAATAGAAGGACGTGCTCGCGGAGCCGAATATGTGAAAACAGTCGTTTCATGTTATAAAGAAGCAATCAATGCCTGCTATGAAGGAACATTCAGCAAAGAAAAGATAAACGACTGGAACCGCAGATTAAGTAAAGTTTTTAACAGAGGATTCTGGAATGGATATTATTTAGGACAAAGACTTGGCGAATGGAGTAAAAACTATGGTTCTGCAGCAACCCACAAAAAAATTTACATCGGAAAAGTTACCAATTATTTCAATAAAATTGGCGTAGCAGAATTTCTGTTGGAAGCTCAAAGTTTATCGGTAGGCGACGAAATATTGATTACTGGCGAAACAACGGGTGCATACGAAGACATTGTCAACGAAATAAGAGTAGATTTGCAACCCGTTGAGAAAGTGGAAAAAGGAACCTACTTCTCCATGAAAACCAATGAATTGGTTCGGCGGAACGATAAACTTTTCAAAATTGTGCCTACCGAACACGGTAAACAAGAAGGAAAATAAATATTTTTTTGGTAAATAAAAAAATATACTTTTCAGAAAATTTCTTCTCTTGGAAATTTATCTTCCAACTTGCTAAAAAGGAATGAAATAACCACACCAACAGCAAGAAAACCAATACACAAAAGAAAAGCACCCACAAAACTTAGTCCTGCAACCGACAATTGTTCAGACCGAAAAGCGGGAAAAACAACCGTCGGAAAAATTGCCAATGATGACCCTACTACCATTCCCAAAATAAAATGATACATTTCGGGATAAAACTTTCTGAACAAATAAGCTGCCAGCTTTGCAAAAAGTAAAACACAAACCGCAAAACCAACAAGAAGAGGAATAATCACGGCAAAATCAAAATCCTTAATTCCGGTTGCCATTTTATCGTATAATCCGAAATAAATCAAAAAGTTGGAAGGACTCATACCGGGAACAATCACCCCCAAACCAATCAGCGCACCGGAACCCAACCAAACCGGAATATTGGGAGCAACTTCCGTCAACTGCTGACCACCCAGCAACATTAACCCAAAAATAAAAAACGTAGAAAAAATAAAAATGATAATATCTTTTGTTCTTCTCCCCTGTTTTCCTGCTGTTCTATAAAGCGATGGAAAAGTTCCGCCTACAAATCCCACAAAAAGGCAAATAAATTGAGCGGCATAATTACCAAAAGCCTTCTCCACCAAAATAGAAAAAAGCACGATTCCGATTGCCCCGCCAATTACTACCGGAATAAAATAAAAAACATTCTGAACGAAATCCTTTCGCAAATCGGACAAAAATTTGATAATTCTGTCATAAATTCCCAAAATTACTGCAAGCACTCCGCCCGACAAACCGGGTAAAATAAAACCAATACCCACAATTATACCCTTTATCAATCTAATAAACCAGTCAACAACAACATTTGATTGAGTATTTTTCGAGCCGGAAGTATTCACTTTGTCAGTTACTTGAGTCATAAAAAAATTTTTAAAAATTTCGCTTGCAAAGTTACACTTTTTTCGTTCAATTGGAGAAAAGAAAATTTTGGATAGAAAAAAACAGAAATGAAATGTTAGATGTAAAGATATAAAATATACTTTAACAAATGCTTTATCAAAAAAACATGGAAATACCCATCAAAAAAATAAAAACAATAAAAAATGGCGTGTAAAACTTTTCCAATTTTTTTTCGTCAATTTTCTTTCCCAAAATTGGGCCCAAAATAGCTCCGGTAATTGTTCCCGCAGCCAATAATCCTACCAAATACCAATTGAGATGACCAAAGGCGGTATGTGTTATGACTCCTGAAAGAGCAATAAAAAAAAGTACCATAACTGACGTTCCCACCACCTGCACGGAACTCAACTTCATATTGTAAAGTCCGGCTAAAATGGGTGGAGTTCCACTTACTCCCAGCAAACCGGACATAATTCCTCCAAAAAAACCAAAACTTAAACCCTTAAAATTTTTGAAACTAAAAATTTTTTTCTTTTTTGCTATGTTTACAGTTTTATCTTCTTCTACTAAAATAATATTTCCCTTATTGAAAGATTTTTTTGAACGAAAATTTTTAAAAATCATTTGCACAGCCATAAATATCATGAACAAACCAAATACAATTTTTAAAACATTCAAGGATAAAAGTCCCAATAAAAAAGAGCCCGCTATAACTCCAATAATTCCACCGGCTGAAAGAATCAATCCTACGTTTATATTTACATTTCCAGCCTTAAAATGGCTTATAGAGGCTGCAAAAGTAGTTGGTATGATGGTGGCAAGTGAAACAGAAACTGCCTGATTCATAGGAATGGAAAATAATCCAGTCAAAATGGCAATATAAAAAATTCCTCCTCCGCCTCCCATCAAAGAAATTAGTATTCCAATCAATAAACCGGCTAATGGCAAAAAATAAATAGGTAAAATCATTATTAAAAATTAGTTATACAATTTTTTTTCAACTTAATTCCAACATTCGCAAAATAGGTTTTACAGCTTTTTGTCGGATTTCCTCCTCAACCAAAATCTCTGGACTTTCATTTAAAAGACATTGATATACCTTTTCAAGGGTATTTAAACGCATGAAATTACATTCGTTGCACGCACA
>ERZ795060.570-NODE-570-length-49492-cov-11.499120_pt1 | contig 49492 bp, 44 predicted proteins | sample MGYA00375144_ERZ795060 | MGnify/ENA primary metagenome ERZ795060 (study PRJEB30189, sample SAMN05720157) | activated sludge metagenome | isolation source: anaerobic digester from wastewater treatment plant | place: Japan | collected 2015-05-15 ... | reverse complement strand
TGTTGGTTAATGATATCAATGAGTGCGTATCACATGCGGTGAATGCGCAAAGCGGACAATATATCTGAAACACCTCTTTACACCGCTTTCGCTAGTCTCCGTTTACAGTTTTCAACTCAGGTGATTGAAGGAGCAAGAGTATTATGTCGAATCTAAAGAGGCTTCTTGGATACTTAAAGCCGCACTGGATCCTTTTAGCCATTGTGGCCCTGGCTATGCTGGCCTCTACTTTTTTGGAGATGTCTCCAGCTATGCTGCTCAGAAAGATAATCGACGATGCGGTACCCAATGGGAACCTTGACTTGCTTTTTGCCTTGTCCCTGAGTTTCATAGGAGTTGCGTGCGTAAAAGGAGCCGTTCTTTACATACAGTGGTACTTGTCCGAACTGATAGGCCAAAAGGTTATATTTAAACTAAGGCAGGATGTCCACGATCATCTCCAAACGCTCCCACCATCGTATTTCACAACTATGGGAACGGGACAAATAATGGCCAGGCTCACCAGTGATATAGACTCTGTGCAGAATTTTATCGGGTGGGGCGCTCTTCTTTTGGTGAACATGATAGCCATGACAATTGGAGTAAGCGGCTATCTGGCATACCTAAACTGGCGTCTTATGATTGCCAGCGTACTAACGTTCCCCTTTTTGTTTAGAACGGTCTTGTGGTTTGATAAGTCAATAAGACCTGCCTGGAAACATGTGCGAGAAAGAATGGGTGAACTAACTGAGGTTCTTCAGGAGAACATCACGGGAATAAGAGTGATCAAAGCTTTTGCACATGAGCCTGGTGAAATAGAAAAGTTCGCAAGGAAAAACTATGAACACTACAGATCCAATATGGAAAGGGCCAATGTCGAAGCCAAAGCTCAGCCAATGCTCGACTTTTTCAGCGATTTGTCAGTGGTCATTATGATCGGGTATGGGGGCTACCTCGTACTCACGGGCCAAATGAGCATGGGTACATTATTTGCCTTCTATTCTCTTATTTGGAGCCTGATTTACCCAGTACGTACCTTGGGATGGCTAGTCAATATGTCGGAACAGGCTTTGGCGGCTGCGCCTCGTCTTTTCGAGATCCTAGATGAAGAAACTGAGATCCGTGACTGTGCGGCTCCCATATATCTTGACCACGTCGAAGGCCACTTGGTGTTTGAAAACGTGTCTTTCTCATTCCCTGGAGATGAAAGGCAAACTTTGGATAGTGTGAGCTTCCAAATACTCCCAGGCGAAACAGTTGCCATAGTAGGCGGGACAGGTTCGGGTAAATCTACCTTGGCAAACATGATACCTAGGTTCGTAGATCCGACATCTGGGAAAATTCTTCTAGACGGTCATGATATAAGGGAAGTATCCCTGAAATCTTTGCGAAGGAACATAGGCATCGTATTTCAAGAAAACTTCCTATTTTCCGCAACAGTGAGACAAAACATCGCCCTAGGGAAGCCGGACGCCTCATTAGAGGAAATCATGGAAGCTGCCAGACTTGCTCAAGCGCATTCTTTCATAATGGAGTTCCCAAAGGGGTACGATACGGAGTTAGGAGAAAGGGGCATCGGCCTTTCAGGAGGCCAGAAACAACGGGTGGCTCTGGCCAGAGCGCTGTTGATTGATCCACAGATACTAATCTTGGATGAGGCCACGTCCAGCGTAGACACGGAAACGGAATTTCTTATCCAAGAAAACCTGGATAAAGTTATGGAAGGACGAACTTCGCTAATAATTGCAAAAAGGTTGTCTACCATTAGGAGAGCGGACAAAATAGTGATTCTAAGTAAAGGCCGAATTGCCCAGATCGGAACTCACCTGGAGCTTTTGTCCCAGCCTGGATTTTACAGAACTCTTTTCGAAAGTCAGTTTGCAGAAGAAGACGTTGAACGAGCCCTCAACCTCGAACTGGCCGGGATAGATGACAACGATTTGGAAAGGAGATGTAAAGCGAAGGGCAGCGATTAATAGCCATGAAGGCCGTGGATATTGCTGTAAATTCTTCGCAACCATATGTCAGAATACGATCTTGACTTAATCGAAGAAGATGCCGAAGAGCGCCCTTTTAATATTGAGTATCTAAAAAGGATACTGGATTATGCCGCTCCTTACAGAAAAACTGTAATTGCAGTGTCATTACTCACTCTCACAGGCATCGTGATCGGCCTTGTAGAACCGCTCTTGTTCAAAAAAGCCATAGATGACGGTATCGCAAACAGAGACGGGAGAACCCTGATCGCAGTCCTTTCAATCCTTGTCATTATGCGCGTAATTCACCTTTTTACATCGCGAATACAGATAAAGCAACTCAATTTCTTGGGCCAGAAGGTCCTTTATGATTTGCGCCAAAACTTGTTCGCGCATATAGAGACGTTACCATTTTCTTTCTTTGATCACAGACCTGTTGGGAAAATAGTCTCACGGATCACAAATGACGTAAACCACATAGGCAATCTAGCGGCCTCAGGAATGATAAATATGATAACCCAAGTAATTTCTCTTTTCGGAATCGTAGGCATCATGGTGTACCTAGATTGGAAAATGGCGCTTATGTCTTTCATAACCGTCCCTGTGCTTGCGTTTGTGCTTACAAAAGTACGATGGGTGCTTGAAGACGCATGGGGGGATACCCGAAAAGCCACTGGGAGCATAAATGCCCATCTAAATGAAACGGTGCAAGGATTGGCCGTAATACAAGCGTATGGCTTCGAAGAAGCCAATAGCGAAACATTTAGGAAATACAACCAACAGTATCTGGATTCGTACATGAGGGCTATACGTCTTGACCAGGCGTTTTGGCCCCTCACCGATATTATCGGCGCAGTAGGCACCGCTATAGTGATCTGGTACGGCGCCAACGGTGTGCTAAAAGGAACCATGACGATTGGCCTTGTTTGGGCTTTTGTGAACTATCTTGGCAAATTCTGGTCTCCCATAAGCACTCTCTCCAGGTTCTGGAGTCAGATCCTCTCGGCAATGGCGTCTGCAGAAAGGGTGTTTACCATACTTGACTTAGAACCAGAGATTGGATCTTTGGATATATCGAATCTAACCCATTTCCCCTCCGACAAATGGAACAAAGAGGACAATTCGGTTCTTGTTGCGCTACCGAAGCAAACTGCAGATCTTCGAGAACATAAAAGTAAATACCATGGGACTATCTATCTCCCTGCTATAAAAGGGGAAGTGGTTTTTGATAACGTGTTCTTCGGCTACAAACCGGAAGAGCCTGTTTTGAAAAATGTAAACTTCAGGGTTAAACCCGGCGAAATCGTTGCGCTAGTTGGCCCAACCGGCGCCGGGAAAACCACAATCGTAAATCTCCTAGCACGGTTCTACTTGCCTACTTCGGGAAAAGTTTTAGTCGATGGGTACGATCTGTCGGCCGTAGCTATGCCATCTTATAGGCGCCAACTAGGCATAGTCCTGCAGGATACTTTGATTTTTTCCGGGACGGTAAGAGATAACCTTCTAGTAGGAAAACCTGATGCTACTATGGAAGAACTGGAGCGAGCGACGGAAGCTGCATGCATTAAGGATCTGATCGAATCTTTGCCTGATGGTTACGATTCTGAGCTTACAGAAAGAGGCGCCAACCTTTCGGCTGGGCAGCGCCAGCTTCTCGCATTTGCCAGGGCGGTGCTGGCTGATCCCCGGATACTGATTCTAGATGAAGCTACGTCTAACGTTGATCCTGAAACAGAACAGTTAATTCAAACTGCTTTGAAGAGCCTGTTGCAAGGTAGGACTTCCTTCATAATTGCCCATAGGTTATCAACTGTAAGATGGGCTACCCGAATAATGGTGGTGGAAGAAGGGCAGATAACAGAAACAGGCACCCACGAAGAACTAGTGGCTCTCGGCGGACAGTACGCCAATCTATACCAAGCACAATTCAAACAGTTCTAGGGAGCAAAACGAAGCAAGAACCCCCGTCCCCTTTGCTTCACGTCCCCTTTGCTTCACGACTTTGCAGATACCACTTCTTCATATACTTCCACAGTCTTTTGGGCCATCACTTTAGCATCAAATAGTTCTTCAACTCTTTTTCTACCGTTTCGTCCCATGTGGGCCGCCATCTGAGGATCTATTGCCAGTCTCACAAGGCATTGTGCCATATCTCTAGGATTTCCAGGCGGAACCAGGAAACCTGTTACATTATCTTGAACTACTTCGATAACTCCGCCTACTGCAGTGGCCACAACCGGAAGTCCTTGAGCCATGGCTTCAATAACTGCAAGACCTAACCCTTCTGAATCAGACGATAACGCAAAAATGTCCAGTCCCGCCAAAAAAGCAGGCACATCTTCTACGAAGCCTACCATCTTAACATAGGTTTCCAATTTCAGATCTTGGATTTTTTGAAGCAATGCCTGTTCCATGGGACCCGCACCGCCTATAACGAATCGGGCCTCGGGGAGAGAATTGACTACAATCCTGGCCGCTTCTATCAGTACATCCAGTCGCTTAACTGGATCCAATCTAGCAAGGGTGCCAATTGTAATCTCATCACGTTCTTTTTGATTGTAGGTTTGATCAAAATTCTTGGGTTTGAACTCGGAAATTTGAATTCCGTTGTATATAACTGTAATCTTAGCAGGATTTACTCCCAACTCGATAAGTTGTTGCGCTACATGGTTAGATATGGCAATAACCCTGTCCGATAACAACATAGACGCCCACTTGTAGCCAAGTCTTTTTACGAAGTTTCCAGATGAATCCAAAACCTCGCCATGCTTTGTATATATGACAGGAACTCCAAGGCTCTTGGCTGCCAATCTCCCCGATAAACAGGAGTGTGTATGTACTACATCAGGTTTAAGACTTTTTATGAGTTTGAACAGTTCTAAAGTAAATGACAGTGAAAACGATATGTCTCTACCGCTTACAGGTATTCTCTGAACTGAAATAGAGTCGAGGACATCTCCGAGATCACCATCAGGACAGGCAATGATTACATCCATATCAGAAAACGCAGGTTGTGTGACCAAGTTTACCAAGTAACGGCCGGCCCCACCTATGTTAGTATCCGTTATTATGTGAAGAATCTTCATGAACAAAATACCGCCAATCGATCTTGAAGTCCTACAGTCTTTAAATCCTACAGTTCTATTCCATCACCGCGTGCGCTTTTAAGACTTGATGCAACTCCTGTGGACACACCAAGCCAGGCCCAAAATACCAGCATTACCTGGGGATTATACCAGGTATACTCTATTATTCCCTGAATCAGATTACCCGCTATCGCCGACATACATGCAACTAAGATAGCAGTTTGTTTCCACCTCTCCAGTCCTTTCCCTCCAGTTATGCGCAATGCTCCAAGCCAGTGCCAAATATTAACAATCAAGAACCACGCCAGCGCAATAAACCCGAAAAGCCCTATTTCGATAATTATCTGGATGTACAAATTGTGAGAATGGAAAGAAGGTGTTTGTATTATCATATACTCAGGATAAAGTTGAGAAAAAGCTTTTGCCCCTAAACCAATACCCCTAAAAAGATTGTCCTTCAATAAGGCCCAGGATCCACGCCAGACAGAGACTCTGTATGCGTTGGAACTATCTTCAAGACTAAAAGAAGACAAGAATCTCTCCAGAATAATCGGCGGTGCTAAAGCGACAATTACAACCACCGCGACCAAACCTACTACCAGCAATCTTTTGTCGAACAGAATCGCCATAATGGCGAATGACGCTAGGAAACCAAGCCATGCTCCTCGTGACCAGGTAAAAATCAAGGCTATTGCCTGTAACCCGGCATATACTAGCATTATGCCTTTATCCCTTATATCCTTATTCCTTATCAAGAGAGCCAATGCCAATGGCAAAGTTAGTCCCAGCATCTCTGCAAAATAGTTAGGGTTGGTAAAAGTACCTACAATTCTAACGAGTTCGTCTTGAAATTTAGGATCTACCCACGCTTCAGGGGTATACCTGCCTGAGAAATACTGATAGATCCCTAAAAGACTTGATAGACTAGCTCCAGCCAGCACTGGCCAAATAATATTTTCTTCGCCTCCTTTGAAGGATATGTCAAATGCAAATAGAAAGGCCAATCCGCTGAAGCACCAGAAAACCAGGTTCTTAAAACTGTCAGCAGGCACAACCGACGCTATAGTAGCCCCTACTACAAACAAAAAGAGTATTATCAAAGGAAGACAGAATGTAAACGGAAGATTTGGAAGAACTTTATTTTCTGGCTCACTGTATTTTACTGTTCGCCTCCACAGCAATAAGAAAACAACAGCTGCAAAGCAGATCATCTGGACTGCAGTTGGTAAGAAGATGCCTATTGCCAAGGATAATCCTATAAGAGTCCCCTCTCCAAATGCTGAATCACTAGGAAGCAGACACACACTTAAAACCCATTTTATAACTCTTGCGCAAATACTCGAAGGAACCCAACGTTCCAGGGCCTCCTTGACGCTAACCAGCACAGTCCCTACAAAACTACACCTGAAGGACTGGTCAAACCAGAGAAAGAAACTAATCACGCCGGATTCAACCCGGTTATGTAAGCGCTGTAGAAAACCAAGGGCCGTGCTATTTTCATAAATCTCGGCTGAGCCAAGACTTCCTGGAACGGTCTCGTGTGTAACAGTCGCCGTGCTGTCCACTACGGTGTGCCTCCTAATTCCAAATCCATCTGCATAACGTAGCCTTGAAACGTTGCAAACTTCGTCTTCAGTCCAAGGCTGCCCCCTACTCTTATCTCAACACCATTCATTGTAATGACATTTTCTCCTATCCTAGCAGTTCCGCGCACAGTCACATAAGCATCCACCCTATCTTTCGCCTGAGTACGGACCCATCGTCCATCCCCTTCCAACAGCCATATATCTGTTGGCTCGGTTCGAACACCTGCAATTTCGCCAATCAAGGCACCGGTTTTAAACTCAAATACTTTCCCGCCTTTGGCTATGGCCTCAGCTGTAGTAGGCCTCATTCCAGCAGCTACAAGGACAAACTCAGTTTCTTCTTCCCTTTGCGCTACATTAGTTCTAAGGTTCTTACCAAACATGGAATAGCCAAACCACACAACCAATGCGACTATTGCTACGATAACAATAAGGTCGATAATGCTAATTTTCCCAAACAGACGGCCTTTTTCATCTAAAAGTTTCAAACCGTACTCTCCCCTCTCTAGCAAATACAGATTCATATCCCGCACACAGAACCACTTAGAACACAATCTCGCCTGCAATCAATTATGAAAGGATTAAAGCAGCTTAGTCTTATTTATGTTCAGTTCAAAAGTAGCCCCCAAAAACTCGGCAGCTCTTTTACAAGCCATCATCCTTGTAAGAAATATCTCAAAATACTCCATAACCGGAGCAATGTTAGTATCAATGGTAAGGTGCAAAGAAATCACCTTGTCGTCATTTTTCACTTGGAGGAAAGATCTAGTTGCTGCGTAATTCACTCTATCGTGCACATCGAAAGTATGCACGTCAGGGTTGCGTACACGCGACCTATGCACGTCTGACTTATCCGCCAAGATAACTGCAGCTGATATAGCCGAAACCGCCTGGCATTCTTCTTCTGGATCATGGCTGCCTATGGCGCCCATTACGGCAGCTACTTCTGTTGGCGCCATTCCCATATCCAGTAAAATTCTTTCGGCTAAGACAGCCCCCACTTGGGCGTGATAGAATCTAGAAACTACATTGCCTATATCGTGAAGGTACCCGGCTATACCTGCAAGTTCCTGCTCGCGCTCGGGGAAATGGAGCCTTTCGAGGACATTCTTTGCAATAGCAGACACAAGGGAGGCATGCCTCAACCCATGATCCGTATAACCTAAAGCAGCCAGATAATCGTTGCCCAAGTTTATGTATGTCTGAATCGTCTGATCCTTTTTAACATCCTCAAGAGTGACTAAGTTCACATTTTCCAATCATCCATCATCTCCACAGAATCTATGTACTCCTGGTACAAAGGGTTCAAAACAAACTCACCTGCAACCAAGACCTCGTAATCCCAAGGAAACATTACGTACCCGGGGCTCTCCATATAAGCAAAGCTGGGCTTCCAGCTCTCTGTCCAAACCCAAATGCTGGCAGTCTTTATAGACCTGGCCTCCAGTTTTGTGCACTCGCTTGAGACAATTCGCATGGTCTCCCCTGTCATAACCATTTCGTCAACGATGAGAACTCGCTGTCCTTTTACCTTTTCGCTGACGGAAACGATAACTTCGGGTTTATCATATATTATCCTTCCCCGTCTCTTGCGCGTTACCACACACGGAAAAATATCCAGCTGAAGGATAGACGCAATAATTGTAGCGGGGATCAAGCCTCCCTTTGCGATACCTACGACAACATTAGGACCAAAGGTCGAACTTGCCTCTAGGGCAATGGATTTGCAAGCTGTCATAACCTCGTCCCATGTGAGCTGATATATTGGATCTAACACGTACTTAGTTTCCATTGTATGGCCCCTCTTTTGTTTCACTTGGTTCACTGAGAATCGATCCATCGGTGATGCTTAGCACAATATCTTTATAACACAAAAAAGGTAGGAGATGGGCATCCTTCGCAAGGTGCAACAACAAATTCGTATTAATCATCGATTTTACCTAGGCTAATCGCCCGGTCCCGCCTCACTCATTGGGTGAGACGTTCTCGCCCTATATCGGTCTTGCCTATCTAAGATCGCCTTTCTTATACGCACAGATTTCGGAGTGACTTCCAACAGTTCGTCCTCTTTGATCCAAATCAACGCTTCTTCAAGACTCATCTTTCTAGGTGGGCTAAGTTTAACTAGCTCTTCGGAAGCAGCAGCTCTCACGTTGGAAAGGTGTCTTTTCTTACACAAGTTGATATCCAAATCCATTGATCTACAATGTTCTCCCACTACTTGACCTGCATAAACCCTGTCACCCGGGCTCACAAACAGGCATCCGCGTTCCTCTGCGTTTTTTACGGCATAAGCAGTAACCATCCCAGTTTCCCATGCGATCATAGCGCCTGAACGCCGAACGGCTATGTCTCCTGCATATTCGCCGTAAGTGTCAAAAACATGATGCATTATTGAGGTTCCCTTGGTAAGCGTAAGCAAAGCCTGTCTCAAACCGAAAATACCCCTGGTTGGGATAAGGAAGTTTAACCTCACTCTTCCATCACCCTCCTGGTGCATATCAACAAATTCCGCTTTTCTTGGTCCTAACTCTTCCATGACGCTCCCCATATACATCTCTGGAACGTCTATAGTCAAATACTCGAAAGGTTCTCTAGGCTTACCATTCTCAACTCGTAAAATGACTTCAGGCCTGGAAACTGCCATTTCGTACCCTTCGCGCCTCATAGTCTCCATAAGAACAGATAAATGAAGGTCCCCCCGCCCCGAAACCCTGAAACAATCAGGTTCAGAGGTAGATTCTACCTTCAGACTCACATCCTTTTTTGCCTCCCGCAAAAGCCTTTCGCCAAGGTGCCTAGACGTCACGTACTGACCTTCAGTTCCAGCAAAAGGACTATCGTTTACCCTAAAATTTACCACAATTGTAGGTTCCTCAACACGCACACGTGGAATGGACACAGGATCGTTGGGATCGGCAATGGTATCTCCTATATCAATATCATCTATTTTCGAAACTAGAGCGATATCCCCAGCATCTACTTGGAGCACTTCCGTTCTTGTAAGACCCTGAAAAACCCACAACGTGCCTATTTCTGCAACCTGTTCAGTCCCATCTGCCTTACATACGCAAACTCGATCTCCTCTTTTTAGGGTGCCAGCGCTCACCTTTCCAATCCCTATCCTGCCTAGGTAATCGTCATGAACTACCGCACTAACCATCATCTGAAGGCCCTTGTGAGCGTCGACACGAGGAGGAGGAATACGTGAAATTATGGCATCCAACACTGGAGAAATGTCGCAAGGTAAGCCAGGCTTGGAGATCAGTTTGGGATACTCTTTCGCAACTTTCGGGTCCATAGTTGCGAACCCTCTCTTAGCATCGGTATACACCACTGGAAAATCTACGTCATCGTCTTGAGCTCCAAGGTTCACCAAAAGGTCAAACACTTCTTCATAAACCTCGTTTATTCGCTGATCAGGCCTGTCGATCTTATTTATGACAAGCACCAATTTGAGGCCGCGTTCCAACGCTTTTTGCACGACGAATCTGGTCTGAGGCATTGGTCCATCACACGCGTCTACTAGAAGCAAACCCCCGTCCACCATGCCTAAAATCCGCTCTACTTCACCGCCGAAATCGGAGTGACCTGGGGTATCAACTATGTTAATTTTCACACCTTTATACATTATTGATGTGTTTTTGGCCAAGATAGTTATTCCCCGCTCCCTTTCCAGATCACCTGAGTCAAGAATCCTATCTTGAACAACTTGATTGGAACGAAATACCCCGGTTTGCCTCAACAAGGCATCTACTAAAGTAGTTTTCCCGTGGTCTACGTGGGCAATTACCGCTACATTTCGAATATCCATACTTTATCACCACTACAGTTGGATAACTTCTCTCTGCACAACATTGTAAACATTCACCAGCGGATAATTATAGCACTTCTTGCGTGGTTAGTGTGATATTAGTCTCACTTTTAATGTTGCCTTTGTGTTGCACTAATGGGGATAAAATCATGAAAAGGAAGCACGAGAACCGTCCCCATGCTTCATTACTTTCCACATACTACCAAGTCTATGCTGTCGGCGCTGTATCCCGAGACCATGACCTTATCGCCTTTTGCTAACGCCGAGTAAGTTTGGATTTCTCCTCCCTTGTAAACTGCAGCATTCTTGTTCACAACTACCTGAAGGGTTCCGTAGTCTCCGGTAACAGTTATCGTTCTATTAGATATCGCGGTTATAGTACCGTCGATTCTAAATCGTGGGGAACCAGTTTTCTCAACGAAGACCGCTCGCTCTTCCACATCGATTCCTATTTTAACATCATCGCCAGGCTCCAGTTCTGCTACCTTACCATCTTTTTTCGCGGCCCAATCCACATACCCTACGTCTCCTGCAAACAGATAATTAATCACCCCATAACGAGTGCTTAAAATCGTAATAGATGCCTTGTCTAAATTGAGAATATCGCCGTGTATCCACCACAAAGGTTCACAAAGTTTGTCGATTTCTACGTAATTCATAATATTGCCCTGCCCTCCGATGTAAACAGTTGAGCCCACACCTATTTCATCGAATTTAGAAACCCCAACAACTGTTATATCTTCAGATGGCTTGAGCCCTATGAAACCGGAGAAGTAGTGTAGATCTCCTTTTTCGCCAAGGTAATGTCCGTAGAGATTTAGTTCGTTCTTCTCCAAAATCTCGCACCAGACAGGATTATCTCTCCCATCCAGCCAAAGTTTTACCTTGTCTCCCCATTTCATATCTTTACACGGCACAATTATGCGCTCTTTTAGGTAAATGAAATTCAAATCAGGTGAAATCATCTGGGGAATAAGGTCTTTGTGACCCTCTATTTTGTAAAATACACGCCCTTTGCTTCCACTAGAGGATCCAATGAATCCCTCTGCTGCGCTCTCGAACGTCATCCTATCTTGAATCAAAATGAATCCTATTTCTGAATCAGATGGACCTGCAACCATAACAGTATCGCCCACTTCCAAGTCATAAAAAGGCCTTCTATTGCTCCCCTGAAAAACTACAGTGTCATGGGATATCATTAAATCCTCCCATGAAGGTATAACTGTTACAACAGGTCCTACGAAAGATGCAACTCGTCCTTCCAAAGATACATCAGATTTCCATACGTACTCAGCTGAAACAACCTCGCCAGCATTGTTAACGTACAATCTAACTTTAGACCCTGAAGGTACCTGAGACACCTTATCCTTCCGCCGTCCTGCGTGATCTATGACGTCTATGGCATCCTTCATTTTTAGAGATAAAACCGAATTTTCGCCGTAAAAGATAGTGCCATTTTCACTATGGACTAAGTAACATTCAAAGGAAGCCGCATAGCTTGAAGAACGCTCAACGTAAACATATCGTATGTCATCATGAGAAGCACCGTATACTGTTACTGTATCCCCAATGTCAATATTTCCTGACAACCCTTTTTCCCCAGGGCGCTCTACTAAAACATCTGGCGTCAATTGGTATGTGCTCCACTTTTCACCTAAAGTAATGGCATGATCCTCTTTTGAAACTACAGTACCTTTATCTGAGAAAACGTGGGAATAAACTTTGACCGCTCTTATTACATCTCCAGCACTGGATAGCGTAAGTTCGATCTCCTCTCCAGGCAAAAGGTTGGCCCATGGGGCCCCTCCAGAAGCGCCTTGTAGCGGAATGTCCGCTGGGATCTGGAAATTCCGCAAGTTTCCGAGGGAATCGACACAGTTCAATGTGCGGTCGGAAGAGTTGAAACCTAGAATCTTGACTTTAACGGTTGAGGTATCTTTAGGGGCTGTTGTCTCCCCTGGAGGTGTGATACCTGGAAGTGTGCCCAGAGTAGGAAAGGATCCTGTTTTCTCTTTCACCAGATCAAAATGGATAGACTCTGTCCCATCCTCCCGAACCCTCACTGCTACCCTTTTTGGGTAATAACCATCAGATTCAGCTACTACTTCATAATTGCCTGGAGCAACCTGGATCTTCAAAGGAGTCACGCCTATCAAGTCTTCGTCTAAGTAAATCTGGGCTTTTGATGGGTTAGAGGTCACTTCCAACGTTCCTACAACCCGAGGCATTTCTATAAATACCTGAGTCTCCTCTTCGGGCTCAACCTGCACTGTCATTTTGGTCATTTTGTGCTCATCGGCCTTGGCCGACACCTCTCTCAGCCCAGGAGCAGCTGCTACAGTTAGAGGTGCTTTACCTTTGAACGAACCGTCTACAAATATCCTAGCTCCTTCGACATTAGAAGAAACCTGGAGAAAACCTGCCTTTTCTATCAACTCTGCAAACATAATCACATCGTCCAGGCCATATATGCGAACCACATCACCCTCCTTACCTGGAAACCTTACACCTTCCTGAAGGGTATACGAGTTCTTATCAATAGTAATCTGGTCAGATTCCTTCTGCTCCACCTCTCCTTCAACGCAGAAACCACTGGGCTCCACCCTTATTTTCCCAACAGTACCATCAGGATCTATAGTAACTTCCACTACCGCTTTGCTAGAAGATTTGGGATATACATCGTGAAGAGAACACAGGGTGCCGTCAGCGTCATATACCTCAACTTCAGATCCCAAACTTACAAGCACCCAATCTTCTGTTTGGGGACCTGTATCGCCAGGCGGTTTATACTTGTAGATCAGCAGTCCATCATCTTGATACATGGTCAAACCTGTGAAAGTATGAGTGTTTCTCATCCTAAACACAGTTAACCCGCCATAATATCCACCTACGGCCAAAGCAGCAATAAGGACGATTTTGAATATGAGGTTGCCACGTCCTTTTTTCGGTGTATCTGATTGTTCTTGGCTGCCTTTTGCCACTTTAAATGCCCCAATGTGTATATCGACATCCCCGCTTTGAGACTTAAGTTATGAGTCCTTTCGGAACGAAGGAGATCGTTTTTCTACAAAAGCTCCCATGCCTTCTTTTTGATCTGGATGGTCAAAACATTGCGCGAACAAGCGTACCTCTAAATCCATTTCAGGTTCAACTTCGTCTGACCTCCATTTATAGATCGCCTTTTTGGCCTGGCTCATAGCGAAAGCAGAGTTCTTTCTTAGGTCTTCTACGTATTTAAAAGCCTCGTCTAGCAATTTGTCTGCAGGCACCACTTTATGTACGAGACCGATTCTAAAAGCTTCTTTGGCATCTATAGACCTTCCGGTAAAAATCAGATCTAAAGCGTTGGCCTCACCAACTACTCTGACTAGTCTCTGGGTACCGCCAAAACCAGGGATAATACCCAAACCCACCTCTGGCTGGCCAAATTTCGCTTTTTCAGATGCAATTCTTATGTCACACGCCAGGGCCAATTCGTTTCCTCCTCCAAGAGCATACCCATTTACAGCTGCTATAGTTGGAGAAGGAAATTTCTCAATTTTGGAAAATACTCTGTGGCCAAATCTTGAAAAGCCCGCAGCTTCTTCGCGGGTCATATCTGCCATCTCCTCGATGTCTGCCCCAGCCACGAAAGCCTTAGCCCCTCCTCCTGTAATTATCAACGGTATAGCATTTCGTCCCTCAGATAGCACGGTCATAGCATAATCAAGTTCGCCCAAGACCTCTTTATTCAAAGCGTTCAGCGCTTGAGGCCTGTTTACAAATACGACGGTGGCCGCCTCTTTCAACTCTACAGTTAGATACTTGAGATCGCTTAAATCTAACACGTTATCCCTCCTATAAAATACAAGTTTTTCTAACCAGTTAACCGATAAACTCCAAAGCTTCTGGGAAAATCTCGATCGTTATTGGGAACTTAACATCTTTTATCTCCCCATCTAGATGCACAGGTACGTCCCTGCTCGGGTGTATGGAAAGGGTGTGGGCTGTACTAATATACACTCCAGGCATGCCTACATGGGCCCCCTTAAACACACGAAGGAGAACCCTGACCAAATAAGGCCGAGACGCATGAGAAAGATGCCCAAAATTCAAAACCCCATCATAAGCCGATGCACCTGGACAAATAATGAGCCCGCCTCCTAGATGTTCTGAGTTCATTGAAGCACAAAGCCAAACCTCTTCCACATCTGCATGAGTGCCATCTGTGACCAGATGCATATTAAAAGGTTCAAAGGAAAACAATCCTCTCACAAATTCGATTGCGTAACTTAGTTTTCCAACTTTCTTGGTTTGTAGTTCTGACACTCTTATAGCCACATATGCGTCAATTCCAACGCCAATAGAATTTATAGCCCAGCGTGTCCAATTGCCTTCATCTCTAACATGCATCACATCAATCTTCTTGGGAACATGTTTTTCGAGAGCCTCTACTGTTTCCGTCCAATGTGTGAATATGCAGTTGCCTGTTACGAAATCGTTCCCTGTACCTACCGGTATGGCTGTAACAGGGAGTAAACCTTTCTCAGAAGTCAATAGGCCATTTACAACTTCATGAAGAGTTCCGTCTCCGCCCATGGATACTAAGGCCCTATATTCATCACGAGGGAGTTCCCTAGCTAAGCGTTCTGCGTCACCAGGTCCTTGGGTGGTTACTACGTCGAAATCGATGTGCTTTTCCTTCAATAATTCTGTAACCTGAGGGAATATCTTTTTTGACTTACCAGCACCCGCTACAGGGTTGTATATCAAACACACTTTCTGCGATGATTCCAACAACATTCCCCTCCTCACGCCTTCTGTACCTGACGCATCAATTAAAAAGCAGATAGTCTTTAGCATATCCAAAAAGCAAGTTCTACATCTGCATTATCCCTCCTGTAAAACACACATAGTTTCACCGATTTAACTAATAAGTTCCAAAGATTCAGGTAAAATCTCGATTGTTATGGGAAACTTAGCCTCTACTAGTTCGCCATCTAAATGCATAGGTACATCCCAACTTGGATGTATAGAAAGGGTGCGGGCTTCACCCATATAAATTCCAGGCATACCCACATGGGTTCCTCTAAACACATGAAGAACTGCCCTAAGCAAATAAAGCCTAGACCCATGAGAAAGATAGCCAAAATTCAAAACTCCGTCATAGGCCGATGCACCTGGATAAAAAATGAGGCCGCCCCCTAGCTCTTCTGAGTTCATTGAAATACAAATCCAAACCTCTTCTGCATCTGTATGTATGCCATCTGCAACCAAATGCATATCGAAAGGATCAAACGAGAATAGCCCCCTCACAAATTCGATGGCGTAACCTAGTTTCCCAAATTTCTTGGCTTGTAGTTCTAACACCCTTTGAGCCACATATGCGTCAATTCCAATGCCAATAGAACTTACAGCCCAGCGTGTGAAACCATCTTCATCTGTAACGCGCATCACGTCAATCCCTCTGGAAACTTGTTTCTCAAGAGCTTCTACCGCTTCCGACCAATGTGGGAATATGTGGTTGCCTCTTACAAAACCATCGCCTGTACCTGCCGGTATAACTGAAAAAGGAATCAATCCTTTTTCAGAAGTTAATATACCGTTTATAACTTCGTTGAGGGTCCCGTCTCCACCCAAGGATACCAATGCCCTATACTCATCACGAGGCGCCTCTCTTGCGATGCGTTCTGCGTCACCAGGTTCTTTGGTGGTTAATACGTCGAAATCGATGTCCTTTTCCTCTAATGCTTTTATAACCTGGGGGAATATTCTTTTTGACTTGCCAGCGCCCGCTACAGGGTTATATATCAAACATATTTTCTGCGGTGGCTGCAACAACGTTCCCCTCCTCGCGCCTCCTTCACCTGCCGCATCAATCAAAACTGGCCATGACAATAGTTTCTGGCATAGTGAAATAGATACTCTTGAGCATATCCCGAAAATGGCCCGAATCGCCTAGATCCTTCACGTTTAGCCTGTTCTACCGTGATGGCATTCCCATCAAAATAAAAATGGGACATGGCTCTTAAAACCCATCTATCCACTGGAAATGCATCTAATCGGTGATATGCGAAAAGCAAAACGCAATCCGCAACTTTAGGTCCTACGCCTGCAATTTTCTGTAATTCTCGTCTAGCGTCGGACAAAGGTAGATTCGCTATAAGATCCAGGTCAACCTCGCCATTTACCACCTTATCTGCTGCATCGAGTATATAGGTAGATCTGAATCCGCACCGAGAGTTTCTAATGCAACTATGCCCTGCAGCCATAAAGGCCTCAGGGGGTGGAAAGGTATATTGTCCGAATCCTACAGGTTTACCTAGGGTTTTCCGGAAATATCCGATTATTTTGCATATAGCGGGAATGTTGTTCATAGCTGAGCTTATGTACGAAATGAGGCATTCCCAGGGATCCTGACGAAGGATCCGAAGCCCATACCCATAAGATAACGCTGCATCCATAACAGGGTCCACGTCTGCCCCTGAGGAAACACTGCCGTGGAGCAGGAATTCGTAGATCAATTCTAAATCGTCATCTAGAGCGAAATAATGAAAAACTTTCTCAGCCAGAGCGCGAGCGTTTGCTTTTTGGTCGCTTGGATCACAAAAATCCTGTGTATCGTAAAGTACCGTTAAATTTGACGAAGATCTATCAAAATTCACCATTACCCCTGTACAGCCAATAACACCTTTGAACCATGCAGTTCCATCTTCAAGGGTTACCCTTTCCCACCCGAAAGTCTGTCCGCACTCAAGGGTCGCGTCAATATCAAAAGGGCCTGGGATCTCCAGCCGAAGACCTGTTACTGACTCATCCTCTTCGTGCAGTATCTTTGGAAATTCCGCTGAGGATTCTACCTGTGATTTCAGGAACGTCAACTAGCATACCTCTTTCATCTATCGTTATATCCTCTTGTGGATCATTTTGTGGGTCGTTATCGCTTCTGTCTATGCAATAATCCTCAACCAGCACGGTTTTCATGCCTGTAACGCTGGCTATCATGTCTTCTTGAACATCATTGCCTATCATCACGCATTTTTCAGGTGCAAGATCGAGACGCCATATTATCTCGTAGTAATACTTTACATTAGGTTTGCAATAGTGCATGTTCTCCATGGTAGTAATAAACTGCCAGTTGAAATCTTCTACGTGACACCAACTCATCCTTTCTCTGATAGCTATCTCCGGGAACACAGGGTTGGTGGCAAGTACAATATCCCAACCTTGGCTTACACAATCTGAAACCACTCGGCGGGCAATGTCTGTTTCCGGTACAACCCGTTTTAGCTTAGGGAATTCTTTCCTGTAAAACTCGTCAAAGACGGCCCAACTTTCTTCCCACTTCATATTGGTTTTGCTAGCAAACGAGCGCCCAAATACTTCGATGTTTGTCATTTCCGGATCTTCATTCTCTACCATGTCGAAGGTAGCTTCAAACATAGCTCTTTTGAATTCTACTTCCGTAATGTCAACTACACTACAAAAGTAGGAAGCAGCGGCGTCAGGAAATTCCTCGAAGAAGAATTCAGGATCTATTGGAAGCAATGTTCCGTCAAGATCGAATAAAAGAACAAACCCATTTGAATGCCCTTCAATCAATAACATCACCTCAACGTCGCTCCGTTACTTTCATATATAGTACTATATTTCTATAGTACTATACTTCGATTCTTGGTCATAATATCCTAGAACCAGGGACTATTTGTTTCGGGGAAAACTGACAAATTCGAATGGAGGGAACCTAAATGACTGAAAAGATGAAAATTCTCAACCATCTACAATCTCGTGAAGACGAAATGGTTGAACTGCTAGAAACCTTCGTAAACATAGATTCGCCTAGCACCGATAAGGCTTCCGTGGATAGATTTGCTAGATTAGTTGCGGCAAAATGGCAGTCTTTAGGGGCAGACGTGACAATACTGCCCCAAAAGGAATACGGGGATCACGTGAGAGCCGAATGGGGCACAGGAGAAGAAACTATCCTTCTTTTATGCCATATGGATACTGTATGGAACGTAGGAGAAACTGCAAAAAGACCTTTTCGCGTTGAAAATGGTAAAGCTTACGGGCCTGGAGTATATGATATGAAGGCGGGCATAGTCCAAGCCATTTTCGCTGTAAAAACACTTATAGACCTAGGTCTACAGCCTGATAAACGGATTGTAGCACTTCACAACTCTGACGAGGAAATCGGTTCTTTGTCTTCGAGGCAAATTATAGAGGATGAAGCACGAAGGGCATCGGCGGTCTTGGTCCTTGAACCTTCTGCCAAAGGCGGCGCGCTGAAGACCTGGCGAAAAGGGGTGGGGGATTTTTCCGTTACCATCCAAGGCCGTGCAGCCCATGCAGGTTCAGATTACGAAAAAGGGATCTCTGCGATCAATGAAGCCGCCCATCAGATCCTATATCTACATGGCATCACCGATTTGGCTGAAGGAACAACTGTCAACGTAGGCGTAATTCAGGGGGGGACGAGAACCAACGTAGTTGCCGAAGCTTGCACTCTCGGCGTGGACTTGAGGGTGAAAACGATGGATGCAGCGAATAAGGTGGTTCCCCAGATCTTAGACCTCAAGCCAGTCGATCCAAGAGCTTCCATTTCAGTTGAAGGGGGATTGAATAGACCTCCGATGGAAAGGAACGAAAGAAATCTGCGCCTATTTCGTTTGGCCCAGAAAGTTGGCAGGGAAATGGGAATAGACCTGGACGAGGCGGGCACTGGAGGAGGAAGCGACGGCAACTTTACCTCTGCACTAGGTATTCCCACTTTAGATGGGCTGGGCGCAGTTGGAGACGATGCCCACGCACCCACTGAATATATACTGATATCTAGCATGCCTGAGCGAGCCGCACTCCTTGCAGGACTAATGTTAGAAATTTAGAGGCGTATAGCTTCGTATGGCCACATAGATGAACACCCCGTCGGCTTGTACTCCGACGGGGTGCTTTTTCCGAAACTTAGAGGCCTAACAAAAAACTCCTACCCTCTAGATAGAGCGATCATGGAGCGCAAACCCATAAATGCGGTCATATAATCATCCGCTGTAAAAGATACGGTCCGGGGATCCAAAACCTCGGTATAAGGCATACGCGCCGCACCTTCTGCCAAACCCGAATCCTTGAACCGAATTTTGAAAGTCACAGGCGATTCTAGGAGCCATGGTACAGATTCTTCTATACTTTCCAAAGCTTGTATTGTAGATTTGATCAAAACTTCTTTAACTTTTTGAGGAGGCAGACACTTGGCGGCGTAGCGCCCTACTGCCTCTTTAACAACAGCGGTATGAACATGTGGCAACAGTTGTTTAGCCTCCTGAGCCAACACATCATCGCCACAGACAAGTACCACAGGCACCCCGTAAAACCCAGCTATTCCAGCGTTTATCCCCGTCTCTCCAACCAAAATATCGTTAACCCAAATATCAGCCACAGAGGCGCCTGAGATGGTATGGCTAAGTACTCCCGGGCTGCCCATCCTAGAGTGATATCCAACGAAAATACACGCATCAAATCCTTCGGATATACCTTGCATCATAGAAAGGGGCTTAGGGGAACCTGTGAGCAAAGTTGCTGCCGGATGTATTTTCTCAATTAGTATATTCCTCATAGAGCCATGTGAGTCGTTGACCAGTATCTCTTTTGCGCCTGCTTGAACTGCCCCTTCTATAACCGAATTTACCTCTTGTGTCATAAGTTCTCTCGCTCTTTGATAATCTTTCCCTTCTGATGATGTTTGATCACGGCTGTCTACCACTCCAGATACACCTTCGATGTCGCATGATATGAATACTTTCAACGTAATACCTCCCTAGCTGTTTCTCTTGTGTGCTCCTTTATACTTCTATACTTCGTCAACCCCATGGTGATAATCCTTTTTGTTCATCTGATTGCCTGATCTAAAATGGTTTGAATCGGAAGTCCAAGGAGGATCAACGGCCAGAAAACGGCCAGAAATGGAATGGGCGAAATGCGAAACTTGCCCGGGCTCCAAAATAGATATATTATTATCCGTAAGAATGTAAATTTAGAACATCTTTCAGTATGCATTCGGGCAAGTACTAGGTTAATCCTAAGGTACGATCGGGTGGTGATAAAATGAACGCTGGCGAAAGGCGAGAACGAATTGTTGAAATATTGTCTTCTTCGACTCAGCCTGTTACGGGAACATCTTTAGCATCTGTTCTGGGAGTTACAAGGCAGGTCATAGTACAAGATGTAGCGGTTTTGCGAGCTAGAGGAGAAAAGATCCTAGCAACCCCAAAAGGTTATACTTACTGGACTGACCCTGGAAAGACAGGAATTGTAAAGATGATAGCCGTAAAACACGACTTCTGCGACACTGAAGAAGAACTGCTAACCATGGTTGACAGCGGAGTTGAGGTAATCGACGTCATAGTAGAGCATCCAGTTTATGGCCAACTCGTTGGGTTGCTTTCCCTTACGACGCCGAAAGATGTAGAAGAGTTTATGAGGACCATAGAAGAAACGCAGGCTGGTCTTTTGTCGTCGCTTACTGATGGCGTACATCTTCACACTGTTAGAGCCCCTAGCAAAGAACACATAGATAATCTGGAAAAAACCTTAGCCGAAAAAGGGCTTCTTATTTCAGACTGAAGTTGCCGTATAATCGTCTGTTCTGATAACCCGAAGGAATAATGGAACTGCTGTTTGCTGTCTTTACACCTGACAAGACAGGTGATATACTGAGCCTATCTAAGCCACACCGATACATACTAACTTCAGGAGATGATTATATTGCACCTTCTCGATGTTAAGACCATGACAGCAGGCGCCCTGCTTTTGGCTCTGTCTTTGCTGATACCCATAGCATTTGGAGGAGTCTTAGGAATTGTGATAGGTCCCTTTTCTGCGACTTTGGCTTCTCACGTGCCCGTTATGATTTCTATGATGTACGGCCCTTTCGTCGCAGGAATTGTGGCCTTGGGATCGGCAATAGGATTCTTTTTGAGGTTAGGTCCAGTAATCGCCTTAAGAGCTGCTATGCACATACCAGTAGCTATAATAGGAGCAATCCTTCTAAAGAAAAAAGTGTCTTTTCCTCTCGTCCTTACAATAACAGCACCCATTCATGCCCTTCTAGAAGGGCTCGTAGTACTTCCTTTTTTAACGTGGGGCGGTTCTAACGGTTTATATGGTAAAACCGAACCTATGTCTCTTTTTGCCTTGGTAGCTGGTGGTACCTTAATACACCACGCCCTAGATTCAGTTATATCTGTACTCTCGTGGCAAGTCCTCAAGCTATTTGTGAAACCGTCAACAGATACAGAGTTGGGCATAGGTAAAAACCACACACAAGCCTGAAATAGGTAATAACGGGACTGATAATTAAGAGGGAACCCCTCGTGAATGAGGGGTTCTTTGTTATGAATCTGCAGCGCTTTCCTCCTTGGCTTTTTGTTTGTACTCCTCCGATCTATTATCGGTACAGTAAAAGCCAGAACCTTTGAATATTATTCCGACATTACGGCTGATTAACTTCTTTACTGGCCCACCGCATGTTGGACAAGTCGTAAGAGGCGCATCTGTTATCTTCTGCACTTCTTCAAAAACTCCGCATTTTTCACATTTATACTCGTAAATTGGCACTCTTAACAACCCCCTTTTCCCCACGCCTATAATACGTATAAATAATAGACAACACTATGTCAATACGTCAAACAGTTAAGCAGAGACCTCGAGCGAAGCAGAAACCCCCGTCCCCTTTGCTTCTTCTTTTGTAATGTGAAGGCCCAGGCTAGTGTGTTGCCTGGGCCTATCTAGGTTAGTTCCTAATCTGCGTTGGTTAGGAGTCGCTTTCGCCGGCCACTTGAGATTGGGCAACTCTATCGAGAGCCCATATCCCCTGATCATCTTTGTATATCATTGATCCAAAGGGTGAACGCCACGTGTACGACGTGTGCAACAACTGGTGAGATTTGTCGCTCAATGGCTTGCCCAAAAATGTGTCGTACAATTCCTTGACTGCAGGGTTTTCATGCGACTTGCGTAAAGGCATGTTCTTATCTATCTCGTAGATAGCCTCTATCCTCTTCTGCCTGATCTCATCATTGGTCGGAATCGGTTGCCCGCCTCCGCCTATGCAGCCACCTGGGCATGACATGATCTCAATAAAATGATATTCGGCTTCTCCAGATTTCACCCGATCCAAAACGTCCCTGGCATTTCCAAGCCCATGGGCTACAGCAATCTTCAAGGTCGTTCCATCAAGTTCCACTGAAGCTTCCTTGACGCCGTCGAGACCGCGTACTTCTTCAAAATCTATCTTCTCTAAAGTTTTGCCGGTGTATATTTCGTAAGCGGTTCTCACAGCCGCTTCCATGACCCCGCCTGTAGCTCCAAAAATAGCTGCTGCTCCCGTAGAAATCCCCAACGGGTCGTCGTACTCTTCTTCTGGGAGACTGTCGAAGTCTATTCCTGCTTCCTTTATCATGTCCGCAAGTTCTCTTACGGTCAGCACGTAATCTACGTCTTGATACCCAGATGCAGTCATTTCTGGTCTCTGGCATTCAAATTTCTTGGCAGTACAAGGCATTATCGACACTACTACCATATTAGCAGGATCGATCCCGATCTTTTCTGCATAATAGGTTTTAGCCAGGGCCCCAAACATCTGCTGCGGTGACTTACATGAAGAGACGTTCTGCGATAGGTCCGGATAGAACTCTTCCATGAAGTTAATCCAACCTGGACTGCAAGAAGTGATCAGCGGAAGTTCTCCTCCCGTCGCCAACCGCTCTAGAAGCTCAGAACCTTCCTCCATAATTGTGACGTCAGCTGCAAAGTTTGTATCAAAAACTTTGTCAAACCCTAATTGTCGCAGAGCCGCAACCATCTTACCGGTACTTATGCTTCCTGGAGCGAGCCCAAACGGTTCTCCAACAGCAACTCTGGTAGCGGGCGCAGTCTGAACTATCACAAACTTGTCAGGATCGTAGATAGCCTGCCAAACTTCCTCAGTATAATCCCTTTCGTACAGAGCACCTACAGGACAAACCAAAGTACATTGACCGCACTGTACGCAAGGACTCTCGCTCATGCTTTCGCCCCAGGCTGGTCCAATTTCTGTGCTCAGGCCTCTTCCGTAGGGCCCAATAGCATTTACTGTTTGGATCTTTTCGCACACCGCTACACAACGTCTGCACAGTATGCATTTATTCGGATCGCGAACTATGGCAGGAGTCGACATATCGATGGGTTTTATCTCATCGTCGCTTTCAAATCTAACTTCCCTAATCCCTAATCGCTCTGCTAAGCTCTGAAGCTCGCAGTTAAGGTTCCTAGGGCACGTGACACACTCATACGGGTGATCCGACAGAATCATCTCTACTGAGAGTCTCCGCGCAGCACGCACCACAGGAGTATTGGTGTGAACTACCATCCCTGGAGCCACATCCGTTACGCACGCAGCCTGCAAACCTTTGCTTTTTTCCACCTCCACCACGCAAACCCTACAACTGCCTATTTCGTTAATATCTTTCAAATAGCACAAGGAAGGAATCTCAATTCCAGCCTCCTTGGCCGCTTCAATTATTCTAGTCCCTTCTTCAACAGTTACCTGTTTCCCGTCTATGGTCAGGGTTACTAGCGCCATCTGTATCCCCCTTATTCTTTAACGTCACAACGCAAGCATCGCATTGCTTCTTGCTGTGCCTGAGTCGCATCGTAACCTAATTCTACTTCAGCAAATGAGTTAACTCTGATGTTTGGAGACAGTTCCTTTGCTCGTATCCGCTCCAATTTATCCTCCACTATCGGCCTTGTCAGCTTTCTTTCGTGCTTCGGTTCTGGAACCACATTAGGATCTCCTACGAGAAGCTCGTTTATGGAAGACGCAGCCTTCTTACCAGCTTCGATAGCTTCGACCACTGTTGCAGGACCCGTTACGCAATCGCCACCTGCGAATATGCTAGGTATATCTGTAGCCAGAGTCCTTGGATCCACTTCGAAGGTTCCACCTCGTTTGATCTCGAGACCGTCACCCATAAAGACATCGGTGTCCGGTACCTGTCCAATGGCAGGTATGAAAACGTCACATTCCAGATCAAATTCGCTACCTTCTATTGGATAGGTTCTGCGTCGTCCTGACGAATCGAATTCGCCTGCTCTCATTTTTACACAGCGAACCTTTTCCACCTTTCCGTCTCCAATGATCTCTACAGGGTTAACCATCAGGTTGAATGAAATGCCTTCTTCCATGGCGGCTTCAATCTCTTCTTTCTCCGCTGGCATATCTTCCTTACGCCGCCTGTATACTACTGTGACGCTTTCCGCACCCAATCGCTTTGCAGACCGGGCAGCGTCCATAGCAACATTTCCTCCGCCGACTACGACTACCTTTTTACCCTCTAGGTCCACGTCCTTGCCTAGATTAATATCGCGCAGAAGAACAACTCCAGGTACTACACCAGGAAGGTCCTCCCCTGGAATGCCCATCCGCTGATCTTTATGAGCACCTATGGCTATGAAAGTTGCATCGTACTCTTGCTTTAGCGTTTCCCAGGAAATATCTGTGCCTACTTTGACCCCAGTTTTTATAGTCACACCCAGGTTCTCAATGGCTTCGATATCTTTGTTGAGCGCATGCTTGGGTAACCTGTACTCAGGAATCCCGACTGCAAGCATACCGCCAGCCACAGGTAACGCTTCATATATCGTAACCGAATGCCCCTGAAGCGCTAGATAATGAGCAGCAGTCAAGCCTGCAGGTCCTGCGCCTACAATTGCAACCTTCTTGCCTGTAGGTGGCTTTACGCTAGGCTTGGGTCTGGCGCCGTTAAGGCTTACTGCGTAATCTGATGCAAAACGCTTTAGATCCCTAATTGCGATAGGTTCATCAAGCTGAGATCTCCTGCACCGCGACTCGCACGGATGATTGCATACCCGACCGCATACTACTGGGAGCGGGTTCTCCCTCAGGATTTCTTCGTATGCCTCTGCAAAACGCCCTTGCGCTATCAAATCTACATACATTGGAACGTCAACATTGGCAGGGCACGTATTTTGACAAGGCGCTGTGAACAACGCAGCACAAACAGAAGCAGGGCACTTCTTATCTATGATGTGGGCTTCGTACTCTTCCCTGAAGTATTTAATGGTAGAAAGCACCGGATTGGGTGCACTTTGCCCCAAACCGCACAGAGCGCTTTCCTTTATTGCATTCCCCAATTCTTCCAGAGTTTCAATATCCTCTACTTTACCTTCTCCCTGGCTAATTCGGTGCAGTATTTCAAGCATTCGCTTGGTGCCTATTCTGCACGGCGCACACTTGCCACAAGATTCAGACTGTACAAATTCTAAGAAAAATTTGGCGAGGTCAACCATGCACGTATCTTGATCCATTACCACAAATCCGCCAGAACCCATGATGGTTCCAAGCTCGGCAAGGGATTCGTAATCAACGGGAGTATTAAGGTATTCAACAGGGATACATCCTCCTGAGGGGCCACCTGTTTGAACCGCTTTGAATTTCTTGCCGTCTGGAAGCCCGCCGCCTATATCAAAAACGATTTCCCCAATCGAAGTGCCCATAGGTACCTCGGCTAAACCATTGTTATTTATCTGACCTGCAAGGGCAAATACCTTGGTACCCTTTGATGCTTCCGTACCGATAGTATTAAACCATTCGTGTCCCTTTCTCAATATCACAGGAACGTTGGCAAAAGTCTCCACATTATTTATAACAGTAGGTTTACCCCATAGCCCTTCATTGGCAGGGAATGGAGGCCTAGGTCTGGGTTCTCCTCTCAGACCCATTATCGAATTCAACAGCGCAGTTTCCTCACCACAGACAAAAGCGCCAGCGCCTAATCTCAAATCTATGTCAAAATCAAACCCGGAATTAAGAATGTTCTTTCCAAGAAGACCTAACTCGCGGGCATCATCAATAGCCTTGTAAAGTCTACGTACTGCAAGAGGATATTCCGCACGCACATACACGTACCCTTGCGAAGCACCCACTGCATAGCCGGCGATGGTCATGCCCTCCAATAATCTATGGGGATCTCCCTCTATCGTTGATCGGTCCATAAAAGCCCCAGGGTCACCCTCGTCGGCATTGCACACGATGTATTTGGGCGAACCTTCAGCCTTAGCGGCAAACTCCCATTTTAGACCAGTCGGGAAACCTGCCCCTCCTCGGCCACGAAGCCCTGCTTTTTTGACCTCGTCGATTACTTCTTCGGGCTTCATCTGAAGCGCTTTGGCTAAGCCGAAGTATCCGTCCCGCGCAATATATTCTCTTATGGATTCAGGATTGATTATTCCACAGTCTTCCAATACCACTCTGGTCTGCTTGTGGAAAAACGGAATATCTTCAAAATCCACGACCGCTCTTTCAGTTTCAGGCTCTCTGTAAAGGAGCCTTGGCACAACTCTTCCTTTAATTAGATGTTCTTCAACCAGTTCAGGAACGTCTTCCTCGTGGACTTGGCAATAGAAAACCCCTTCAGGGTACACCATCATGTTTGGACCAAACCGGCAGAAACCAAAACATCCTGTTTCTATTACCTTCACTTCTTTATCTAGTCCAACTCGGGCTATTTCTTTTTCTAGAGCTTCCTTGAGAACCATGCTGCCCGACGCATGGCATCCAGTTCCTGAACACACAAGAATATGACTCCTATAAAACTCCATCAGGCCTCTCCTCTCCTATCCGAAACATTTTCACAACATTTGTTCTTCCACATTAATGACCCACTCTTCTACCGGCTTGTGATTTATAATATGGGATACTACAATCTGCCTCGCTTTATCTGGGTCTACCTTGCCGTAAACTACCTCAGGCTCCCCTGGAATCTCAACCGTTACTATTGGCTCTTGTGAGCAAAGGCCTATGCAGCCAGTTTCTGTTACAGTAACATCCAACTTTTTCCTCTTCCTAAGCTCGTCTAGTACGGCGAGCATTGTATCCCTAGCACCCGCAGCTATCCCACAAGTACCCATCCCCACAACTATCCTGGGGCTTCCTGAAGCTGAGCGAAGACGTATTTCTTGAAGTGTTTCTTCTTTGATCCGCTCAAGTTCTTCAATCGATTTCAAAGTACAAGACCTCCTCTATCTGGGCGATAACCTGCAGAATACAGCCCTTGGGTTAATTCTTCCTCCACTTTGCCTAGAAAAATCAACTGATTCCGGCTGTCTTCTCCAATATCATCCCATATACTATTTGTATCAAAATGGTAGACACCGTTTGGGCCGCAGTACGTAAACAACACACGCAAGTCTGGATTGCCAGCTAGGAACGAAACAAAAGTAGCTACTATGTCTCCTAAAGGCTGCCTATCCGGATGGTTAAGCTTGTAATTCACTACTACGCAAGCTCCGCCTAACTCGCTATCTTCTATGGACAATGAACCTCCTGCCAGCTCCGCAGCCTGAGCTACCAGGGGCAGCCCCAAACCTACGTGTTTACGGTCTGACGAAGTGTAAAAAGGGTCTAGAATCCGTTCCCGTTCGTCAGAGCTTATACCCTTCCCATCATCTGAAACTGTTACCTGCAAAAGATCGTGTTCCAGACTTTCCAAAATATCTACCTTTACCGTCCGGGCGCCCGCATGTGCGCTATTTTGCAAAAGATCGAGCAGGTGTAAAGACAAGTCTACCATTACCTGCACCTCCGCACTTTGCTTGAGAGTACCCGAAAACTAGCTACCTGCAACATGAACAGTCTCCGCTTCTTCCTTCTTTCTGTACAGATCCAAAATGGCAGGTACTTTATCTTGGGTTACCCGGCCATGTGTATCTTCATTGACGGTCATAACTGGCGCCAAGCCACAAGCACCCAAACATCTTACAACTTCAATAGTGAACAGACCGTCGTCTGTTGTATCCCCTGCAGTAATGCCCAGTTCTTTTTCGAGCCTCTCCAACACATCAGGAGCCCCTCGCACATAGCAAGCAGTCCCCTGGCATGAGGATATAATATACTTCCCTCTCGGCTTTTCCCTGAAAAGCGAATAGAAAGTTATGACTCCATACACTTCAGTTAGAGAGACTCCAAGGGTTTCCGCAATCTTTACTTGAATATCCTTGGGTACATAACCCAGGCGTTCCTGTACATAGTGGAGTACCTGAACTAAAGCCCCTCTATTCCCTCTGTTTTGCTCAATGATCCGTTCGATATCCAAATAAGCTTCTGCACATTCACATTTGTGCTCAGTGTTATTGGACACGGCTTCCCCTCCTCTTAATATCTTTTCTTTCCTTACAAATTGCTCATTTCTGGACTCTCAATTCACCTCGACCTTAGACCCTGTCTGGGCTTGTGAATTCCCTATACCTTTCTCACAAAAAGTTTCATACAAAAGCCCTGACATTTCAAAATCGCTCCGGTCAGTCCATAAAACGGCAACTCCCTCCCTCCTGGCCCTTTCGCACGTTTCCTCGGGCAGTTCTCGCTGACATACAATGATGCACGCCAAATCAAGTAGGCTTGCTACGGCAATGACGTTCTCATGGGTCTGAACTGTAAGCCAGACATAACCTGGTTTAGCACATGCCATCACATGAGACAAAACATCTCCGGAATAACCGCCTTCAATTTTCTGCGAGCGACTTTCCTTAGGTAAAGATTTCACCTGCAAATCAAACATGGAAACTAAATCTTCTACCAGCATAGAATCTGTCCTTTCTAACTATTTTCTTCCTCGGAAACATTATCATTAAATTGCCCCATTGCAGGCGGTTTCTTACCTGCCAGATCTTTTATCTCTTGTGCAAGACTTTCGAGTCGCTCCCTCAATTTAAATGTGCAATCCCACACAGACCCTCTCCCAAGGACTATATCCTCAGCCAAAGCTCTACACTTAGGAGCACCACAGGCTCCACAATCCAGTCCAGGAAGCGAATGCTCAATGTTTTCCAACAGCTCAAGTTTATTTCTAGCTTCCTGCACATCCTCATCTAGTTTAAAGATGGGACGAGGCAAGATCTCCAAATTCATCCAAATTGCAGGATTTGTTTCAGTAACATCAGCCAAGATAGGGTTAGGAGGCAAATCTATGTAAGCATTGGCCAGATCCCTGATCCTTGTTCTAGAGACATAAGAATTGGCCACTGTAAGGGCGCCCCCCACACAACCCCCAATACAAGCTTGGGCCTCGATGTAATCAATGTAATCTAGTTCGCCCTTTTCAACTTCTTCAAGCACTGATGCAACTTGCGTAATTCCATCAACCGCCAAGCCCTGGACTCCCGCAGCTAACATCTCCCCCCCAGATCTTCCCCAGCCAATACCATATCCTGATGAAGTGGGAAAATCCATTTCTTCAGTGACGCATGAAATATGTTCACGTACCCAACTGTACGCTTCTTGCATAGATATAACAGCGTCCACCAAAGATCTACCTCGGCCTACCGGCTGTCTAGCGGCAGTAATCTTTGCAGGGCAAGGGGAAATAAAAAATGTAGAAGCCGACCTTTCAGGATGTTTTTTATGGGCTTCGTTTTTCGCTAACCATGCCGCTATCTCCATAGGCGCTTCACACGGAACCAAATGCTTTAACAAAGATGGGAACTTAACTTGAATAAGCCTTACCACTGCAGGACAAGCACTGGAGATTAGCGGCCTTGGAGAATGCGTTTTGTTTATGTAGTTTCTCGTAACTGAGCTCACCAAATCAGCCGCAATAGAAACATCGAATACTTCATCGAAACCTCCCGGTGCACACAGGGCAGCTCGAATTTTGCCAGGCGATATATCTCGATGGAATTGTCCATAAAAAGACGGAGCTATAAGACCTATTTTGTAGTCATAATTATCGAGAATGGCCCACTTATCTGCTATTGCAACCTTAGCATGGTTGGGACACTGCCTTATACACTCTCCGCAATCAATACATCTGTCCTCTAGTATAAAGGCCTTTCCGCCCCTAACTCGTATTGCTTCAGTGGGACATCCTTTTATGCAGTTAGTACAACCTTTACATTTGTCTGTTTGAAGCCTTACAGAATGGAAGTATGGCGCTCCAACCATATCCTGGGGCCCTGGAAGTATTCTGGATAGTACACGCGTGCCTTCGCCGGGAGTCGATGTAAGTTCCATAAAATCTGAATGTTTCCTAGAGTTAGGTAGACCCATTCCCACCCCAAACCCTAATTCCTTCACGTTCGAGGGGGCTGTTGAATAACCTTCTTGCATGGCAAGTTCCACATTATGTATGCCAGGCCCCGAGTCTTCAACTACTATTTCAAGACCCCCATCTTTCCATAAAACCTTCACCGTTCCGGAAAAAGCATGGATTACAACGTTCATAGACAATTCATATGCCACAATCAACGCGCGCCTGGTAGCATCAGCGGGGAATCCTATGTTTAACAACGCTCGCTTGAGCTTAGAAGTCTCCTCAGCGACTGTACTAAACTCCCCTCGTTCCAACTCATATTCATATACGAGTCTTTCAGGCGCAAATATGCTCGTCACCTTTGGTTCAACCCTCCCAAATCAACCTGTTAGAGCAGGCGTCGAGACCTTTAGGAACACATCGCCACAAGGTCTTATGGGGATAAACAGTATGGTCAGTCAATGCACCTGAAACAGACATAAAATCCAGTTCTGTGAATCTTTGCACTTGTATACTTAACCGCCTGTTTCTATAATAATTTTTAATTTGTGACATTAGGCACTATCCCTTGCCAGTTTACCATTAAACATAGTGCGATGCAATGAACATCAACCGCTCTGTAACCACAAAAAGAGCCAGGCAATGCCAGAGAGACCAACGTTACCCTCTTGCCTGGCAAACACTTCTCCATAAAGCCCAAGTACAACACGCACATCTATAGGAACAACACCATCAGAAAAACAATGTCTTAGGCACTGTTATCGAATCCCAAAAATCTTTGTGATCACATCACAATACCCTTCAAAGATACTATATGCAATTATACAACGCTTAAAAATCTGAAAATCGCAGCAGCTCCTGTGGTAGTTGGCATCCTGTCTTTCGGGAGCACCACCACTTCTCCTTTGCTCCTGAAGACCATTTCTGCTAGGTCATCTAGCAAATCATCGTGCTCGGGATCATCAAGGTCTGCAGGCTCCAATTCCCACGTCTCAGGATTAATCCTAAGCGGCACTACTCTGTCTGCCTCAATTAACAGGTGTTTTATATTATTCTGAAGCGCGGCCCGTGCGATTTGAGACAGATCGTCGGTGGCAAGCCATTTAGCCCTAGCCTCTTCATACTTTTCAATCAAAACTCTAGTCTTTTCTAGATAGCTGGGCTCTAGGACTTTCCACACCTCATCCTTTAGTTTGGGTGTAGTATCAGGATGATGGGCAATCTTGAGCCCTTCTTTCATTAGATGCGGGTTACGGCTTATCTTGTGAAACAAACTATGATACTCAGGCAATGCTATTAGCATTAATGGCAAACCCGATGGTTGAGAGTAGTTTTCGAGAACAAATTTATCTACAAATCGGAAGAATTTTTCAGTCTCTTTTTGTTTCTCTTCGCTCTTCTCAGTATGTCCGAAAAGTATGGGGGCGCCTGACGCTGTAGTGTGAGGTGCCGCAGTTACACTACGTTCATAATCTCTCTCTCCAAGAACCTCCTCAGCAGTCTTTGGAACGTCGGGGCCCAGGTCGATTTCTTCAAACCCATACCTGTTTCCTTCGTACAAGTTGAATAATTCCCTGTTTAACCCCAAGAGATGGTACCTGTCTGCTGATTGAAACACTCGTATCAAAGGTTTAATGTGAAACGAGTCAGCTACAATGGCCAATTCCTCTACAGGTCTTTGCAGTCTATAAACTATGCACCGATCTTCGTTGGAAAGTATGGCTAATCCATCCAGCGCATGATCCCAAAAGGGCCTGTCTTCAGCCAGCACGCGATAAGGCTCAAGCAAAGGTTCTATTTTCCTAGTCGGATATTTCAGTCTCAACGAGTTTTCAATTTTTTGAACCAGATTCTTAAACCGTATCCGATCCTGTTTGTTTTCAGGCCTATGCCGATGGGTTGGCTGATATAGGGATATACACGGCGGCTTATTTGTGTCTAGAATTTCATGGGGAAAGTTAGTTACAATTTCGTACAACATACTTACCCTCCTCGTATAGTTTGATTCTCAGCAGCGTACATTTAGGGTATGTCATTCGTATCATTAGTCTATCAGATGTTTTAGATTTCACAAAGAGCAACAACTAATACCATCCACGAAGCCCTCCATCCCCTATGTAGCATTCTCAAAAGGGAGCCAAATTATTGCGCCCATCGAAATTTTGTGAAATAATCGATAAAGCAGAAAAGGTGGTTTGCTAAATGATCCAAAAGATTACCAACTTGTTTAGTTCGCAAGACATGACTGTCGGTAAACCCATGACTTGTCTGCTTAGGTTCTCCATACCGTTACTCATCGGGAACCTGGCTCAACAACTATACAGCACAGTAGACTCGATAATAGTAGGGCAATATGTAGGAGACAGGGCGCTCTCGGCAATTGGCACTACTCTTCCTATCATTAACTTACTGCTAGTACTTTTCATTGCAATCTCTACAGGCACCTCTATCATGGTGGCCCAATATTTTGGGGCAAAAGAAAGAGATAGACTTTCGCACTCCGTAGGTAACGCTATAACCCTGATTCTGGCGTCATCTGTGATCATTATGGCAGTAGGGATACCCCTATCTGGTTCTTTGCTCAAACTTACAAATACTCCGACGGAAACCTACGATTTGGCTCATACCTACCTTGTAATCATACTAGCAGGCGTTGCTTTCAGCGGCCTCTATAACATCTTGTCGGGTGTGCTACGTGGCTTGGGTAACTCAGTTTATCCCTTGTTCGTACTAATTACAGCTTCGATCCTAAATATCTTTCTGGATATATACTTCATAGCAAACTTACACATGGGTGTAGGCGGCGCAGCTTTGGCAACCATTATATCCCAGGCAGTTTCAGCAATACTTTGTCTATTGAAACTGCTTCGAATGAAAGACACAGTAGATATAAACATATCGATGCTCATTCCCGATGGAGATCTTGTATCTCAACTGATGAGGCTCGGTTTGCCTTCAGGAATTACCCAAGTGATTTTCTCAATGTCTATGGTTTTCGTACAGTCCCTTACAAACAGCATGGGTTACAGAGTAGTCACATGCACAACAGCTGTAATGCGCATTGACGGATTTGCTATGATGCCAAACTTCACTTTCGGTATGGCTATCGCCACTTTTGTAGGGCAAAACATAGGAGCCAACAAGTTAGATCGTATCGAGGAGGGGCGCAGGGATATCCTCAAGATAAGTCTCACCACATCGGTTATTCTAGTCAGTTTACTACTTCTTCTCGGCGAGAATTTGATACGGTTGTTCACATCCACTGAGGACATCATTAACCTCGGCGTGCGACAGATACGAATACTCGCACCCGGGTATGTAGCTATGGCAGTGTCCCAGATTTTCGGCGGCATAATGCGGGGTGCTGGAGACACTATGCCTTCAATGTGGATATCAATAATCACTACAGTTTGCATACGCGTGCCCTTAGCATATATTTGGGCGTCTATGACTAGGAGCCCAATGTACCCGGCAGGTTCGCCTGACGCGTTGTTCTTTTCGCTTCTCATTAGCTGGGTTATAGGAGCGATCTTGAATTACATGTGGTATCGCCGCGGAACTTGGAAGGAAAAATCCCTTATAAAATACGGGGTTATTGCAGAATAATTGATGCCGCTAATCGTAGCGGCATCAATGGCATTTTACTTACCCTCAATTGCTTCAAGCGCCACCAGCACGATTGAAGCCAACACAGCTCCTAGGAGAGCTGTCACCAGCTGATTGATCGTTAACACCGAATAAACAGGCCCAGGAACGTTAGTTCCCCGTCCAATAAGAATCTTTATACCTACGGTCATTGCAATGAACTTGCAGACTGCCGCTAGACCCATTGCCAGATATCGGTTAAATCTGTCTAAGTAGCCAGCAACAAGGCATAAAACTGCATTCCCTACCATAATCACGGGAACAGCAGGAACCAACTGCATTATGCCTGTAAGCAACGCAACCCACGGAGTCACTAACCCTACCATCAAACCACTGATCGGGCCTATGAAGATAGAAGCTATGTATAGAATAGCGTTAATCGCCGGCCCTGTGATCATCTGGCTCAAATTCAGCGCTTGAATGCCCACAGCTAGGGCAGCTACCACTGCTGTTCTCACCACATCTTGCAAAGTGAGCTTCAATGCTATCAGATCCCCTTTTTCTGGAAGTAGGTGTTGGACATTTTCTCTATCCATAGTATACTTCATAGCTAATGTGTACAGTACAGGAAATGTGCCCAATGGTCAATTGACACAGTAACTTCGGTTCTGATATGTCATATTCGTAGACAAAATACTGTTACGTGGAAATAGGGAGGTTTTGTAGTGGGAAACGCAAAAGAGTTGACTCAACAGCTTGTAGGTGGCGTCATCATGGATGTAGTAAACGCCGAACAAGCTAAGATCGCCGAAAAGAGCGGTGCCGTTGCTGTAATGGCCTTGGAAAGAGTACCAGCTGACATCAGAAAAGAAGGCGGAATCGCAAGGATGTCAGATCCTCGATTGATAGAAGAAATCATGGATGCCGTTAGCATTCCTGTAATGGCTAAAGTGAGAATAGGTCATTTTGTGGAAGCCCAAATCTTGGAGGCTTTGGGTGTAGACTACATAGACGAAAGCGAGGTCCTCACGCCTGCAGATGACAGATACCACATAGACAAAAAGGCCTTTAAGACACCTTTCGTCTGCGGTGCAAGGAACTTGGGCGAAGCCCTCAGGCGAATTGGTGAGGGAGCCGCCATGATTAGGACAAAAGGCGAAGCAGGGACAGGTAACGTAGTAGAAGCTGTAAGACACATGAGAACTGTAAATGACGAAATAAGAAGGGTAGTTAACGCTCCCAGAGAAGAACTCATGAGCATAGCTAAGGAAATGGGCGCCCCGTATGATCTAGTGCTCTGGGTTGCCGAAAACGGAAAATTGCCTGTGTTAAACTTCGCAGCAGGCGGTATCGCTACACCGGCAGATGCGGCTCTTATGATGCAGTTGGAATGCGATGGTGTTTTCGTAGGCTCAGGAATATTCAAGTCTGAAAATCCAGAAAAACGTGCACGCGCCATTGTAGAAGCTGTAAAGAATTACGATAATCCTAAAGTTCTAGCAGAAGTATCCAAAGACCTAGGTGAAGCCATGCCAGGCCTAGAGATTAGTAACATACCTCAAGAAAATTTATTTTCTCGAAGATAGAATTTAAAGCAGTTGGATATGGGTCAGGGAACCTCAATTGACCATCACCCATGTCCAACTGCACAAAACCTTAATTCGCGAAATACTGGCTCAGCGTCTCTTCCCACTCTTTTTCCTTGAAACCGATGAGCACAAAATCATCGCTTACAAGAATTGGGCGTTTCACCAACATTCCGTCTGTAGCTAACAGGGCAAATTGCTCTTCCTCGGTCACATCAGGCAACTTTTTGCTAAGGGATAACTCCCTGTACCTCTGCCCACTCGTATTCCAAAACCGCTTCAGCGGTAATCCGCTCTTAGCGTGCCATTCTTTCAATTCTTCAATAGTAGGGTTGTCAGTCTGGATGTCACGCACGGTATACTCAATGCCATGTTCATCCAACCATTTCTGAGCCTTTTGACACGTTTTGCATCTCGGATAACATATAAACTGCACTATCTCTCACCTCCTAAAGCACGAAGCAATAGAGCAATAGGGACGGGGGTTTCTGCTTCACCGATCTAATGTGTACTCCAGATAGCTCTCAGCGCTGAGCGACTGAATCACAGGGCAGGCCGATTCGGTGATCTTTAAGTACTTGTTCAAAGCCTCCTCGCTAAGCCCCTCGCACTTGATATGATACTTCACTAAAATCTGTGTGAATCTTCTTGGGCGGTCCTCACTTTTTACGCCTTCGACAAATACTTCTAATCTTTCTGGCGTTAGCCCATCCCGTTCAAGCAAAGTTCTAAGGGTGATCCCGCTGCAACCTGCCACAGCCATAAGCAATAGATCGGTAGGAGTAGGACCATCTACCTCAATCTTTAGCTGCTTTTCATTGGCGTTTGAGTAGACGATACCGGCACTATCCAAAATTGCCTTTACTTTCTGAACGTTGTCTGCCACTGTTTTTACCTCCTTTAAAATCATTTCAGACGCAGTTGCCAAACTATGATAAATCTCCCACTTTTACGTAAATCAACGCCGCTTGCGACTTTACCTATCTAATTTTATGATACCTCCAAAGATCAGGTCCTGACATGTAAATCAAATCTTCGAGTCCAAGGGAAATCGACCCTTCATTGCCTCCTGTCTGGTTAAAGTCAAATACTTAACCAATGTAGGTTTCTTGGCGTGAGAAAGGCCTACTCAATACACCGCTTATTTTTAACACCCTGATCCTGGAAAACACGTCGAACGCTCCCAATCCGCAATAAGTACGAGGCACATGGGCTCTCCAAGAATTTCACTACTCTCCTACTCATTCAGTTTTTCCAGGTCCGGGTATTGGGCGAGCATCTTTTCGTTGGCTAGTTCTAGCTGTCTATGATACTCAGCGTAAGAAGGACTCAACTCTTTCAGCGCAGGAATGAAAACATCATAGTATCCACTTGTCTCATTGAACTCCTTCATGTATGACATGAGTCTGTAAGCGGGAGAGGCCCTGTATTCATCCGATTGTCTATATGCCAAGTATTGATCTAGCATCTCCTTATTGTGTGACAGAAACTCCTCAGGATCATCCAAAGAAGCCCTAACATTTTGAATCATTTCTGTTATCTGCCTTGTACCTAAGGTCTTGGTGTTCTCAATCAAGTATTCTTGTAAGTCCTCTGGAAGATCAAGTGGTGGCACTTCATCTAGGAAGGATATTACTTGGCTATAGGCCAATTGCTGCCTGTCCGTTTTAATAGGCTCGTTTAGAAACGAAGCAAAATGCAGACAGATGAACCTGCCGTAGTATCCGGGGAAAGCTTCCAACAGTTTTTCAGCAATCGTTTTGCCGGCCTCAATTGCCTGAAGTTCTGCGCTAATGTCAGAATAGCTACTGCCGCTTGCTAACTTGTCGAGTATTGACTTCTTTGCTTGTTCGCCTCGGATATCCAGCTCCTTCTTTACTGCCAGGGTCTGCAAAGTATCTCCTGATTCATCAGCCAACACGCGCTTGATCTCTTCCGTACTTAAGCCAACCTTTCTTAGGACAGAAATCTGGTTCAATCGTTCAACTTGAACCTCGTCAAAATCTCTATATCCCGTTTCCAAAACAGATGGAAAAACTAAATCTTGTTCTACGTAATATTCAATTGCCTTTTTGGTCAAACCTGTGACTTTGCTTACCTCACTTATCAGCATGCCTATCACCTCGTAAGAAGCATAAGCTAGAACCTAAGGTGATAGTCAACACTTATTTGAAACTTTTAAAGGAAACGGTACTTCTTGCCCCTTTTTGCCCATGACATAGCGTTTAGGGAACGAAGCAAAATATCCACAAAATTCTTATAGATTCCCGGAGCAAAAAGAAGGTAATAAGCGATATATCACGAATCATTAGCCTAGCAAATAATGGGCGGAAAAAAAGGTGGTGATATGCATGGCGTAAGCTAGTAAATGGGTAGTCATGATCCAATATAGACAAGATTTAGTTGGTTAGCACACGGAAACCGGTACATTGATAGCCTCTTAATTCAAAACACTTTTATTTAGAGGTGAAAAGCATGAAAAGTAGCAGTGCTCTCGCAGAAATTCCCGAAACCGGTGAAGAACAGCTGGCCGAAAAGGAAGAACTCCCCCAGGAAACACTTTTCTCATGGCTTCTTGAGCTTGGCAAAACAGGCACCCACAACGTCCCACAGATGCTTACGACCCTTTTGATGCAGATTGGCATCGTGATTCTCATTCAACTCGTATTTTGGTGGGACACCATCGCACAGTATATTCCGAAATTCATCAAGACGCCTGTAATCTTCCTCACAGCCACCTACAACAACGTGATTCCAAAGACGATCTACTGGGTCATTATCTTCACCTTTGGCAAGAAACTAGTTCAACGCATAAGCGACGTGGGCCTGACCCAAGCCCTCGAGCCAATTACGGCTTTTGTTCCTGGATTTAAGCACACTTTTGAACGTCTTTCGAAGAAAGCATACTTCTACCTCCTCCTAGGTGGCGGCATAGGACTGGTCGTCGCCAACAATTTCGCCAGTTACAGTAGGTTTTCCGGAGCCAGGAATAAAATCGATAAGTATTTCGTTTGCCTACTCATCTCTTTCACAGTCACCTATCTACTCGGAGAAGGTCGCAAGCACTGGATCTTCAAGTTTAGCCGCCTTGCCGCGTCTGACATTTCAAGGACGTTCAAGATCAGAATCAATTACTCCGACGACTCTCTCTACATGATTTTGTCAGGCTTTGTCGCAGGGCTTCTACTAGATGCTCCTCTTATACTTATGCATTCCAAATATGGCGGATATAAATTGGGCGTAGTTCTTATCGTAGCCGCTATTGTAACTCTCTTCATACCCCAAGGAGCGCGATTGGAAAGCGCATGATGATCATAAAAGATGAGAAATATCGGTATATGTCGGCATTTGACCCGGATACAGGGCGAGGTATCCGCTCTAACGTCTATGACTCAGATGGCAAAGACACAGGCCTAGACCCGTTTATGGGCAGTTTCCCCGAACTTCTTGACATCGGGATCATGGGGCATTGCATACACGGGCAAACTGGCCTATGTCTTCAGTCGGGTGTTGAGTGTTACCAAGACGGCTTAAACCTGAGCGAACCGAACATGTCTTTCGAAGATTTTCAAGCCATCATCGACGAATGTCGCGGAAAAACCTTCCAGATTGCCCTCGGTGGCCGTGGCGACCCTGAAATGCATGAAGATTTCCTCCGAATTATCGAGTATGCCAGAGATAACGGTGTCGTCCCGAATTTTACTACTTCCGGTTTTGGGCTAGAGGAACGCCTCATGCCCTATATCAAGGAATATTGCGGCGCCGTTGCGGTAAGCTGGTACCGTAGTGAATACACCAATAGGGCAATAGACTTGTTCTTAAGCGCAGGCATACGAACAAATATCCATTTTTGTCTGTCTAACGCAACCATAGACGAAGCCATTGAGATGGTAGAAGAAAAGAAATACCCTCAGGGTATTAACCGTATAATCTTTCTTCTTCACAAGCCAGTGGGTCTAGGAACTCAAAAACAGGTCCTTCAAGTCGATGACCCGCGAGTTAGGCATTTCTTTTCCCTCTTTAACCTTCCTGAAAATGCCGATAAAGCTGGTTTTGACAGCTGCAGCGTCCCTGCCCTGCTAGAATTCTCTCGCAACATACATCCAATGTGCATGGAAGCCTGCGAGGCAGGACGTTTCTCTGCCTATATATCTCCAGATTTCCGATTGTATCCTTGCAGTTTTGAAAAAGATCCAAACTTCGGCGTGAGTCTCAGAGGCCTTGGTATCGAGGCCGCATGGAACAGTAGACAATTCCACGCGTTCCGTGGCCGCTTTTTGGAACGATGTCCAGACTGCCCCAGGCGCCGTTCGTGTTTTGGCGGCTGTCCAGTGGCTCCTGAAATAACCCTGTGTAACAGCCGATATCGAAGTACCTAATTGTGTCTAATTTCAAGCCGGTTAGGATTTCCTGGATTCTGTGAAAGGATGGCGGTAGATATGAAAATCAAGGTCGACTACGTCACGAATTCCTCAAGCGAAATATTTGGAATAGTGTTACAAGACTCCGGCATTGTAGGTTTGCTTCTCGCTGGCCTATTAATATTGTTCGAGGGGTGTCAGATCTCTGCGGAAACCGAAGTCCTTGCCAAAGAACAAATTCACAGCACTATCGTGGACACGTCAGCAATGGCCCAACAAATCGCAGCAGCGGTCGAAGCAGATGCAAAGCGGCAGGAGGAGCTCGCAAAAGGCGCTTATTCCGAAGCTGAAAATGCCCTTGCCCAAGCCCATTCTACACTCGAGCGCGAACTTGAAGAGACTAAACGGTTATGGGAAGAATCTGAAAGGACAGCTGATAAGACAGATCCCGGATATGCTGAATTGAAAAAACAGTACGAAGATTATATGAACTATCTGAATACCCAGATTCAACAGGCTAATTATCAGAAACAGATGGTCGAGTATGAACAGGCGCAAATTAAGGCCCAAATAGAGAGCAGGAATGAATGGATCAGACAGCAACAAACCGACCTAATAGCAGTAAAAGAAGAAAAAGCAATGCTTGAAGCGGTCGCCAAGGGCTACAACTTACCTGGCTACGATACGTCCGCTGTCAAGACGCGGCTCCAGCAGCTCTCAGAAAGAGAAAAAGAGATCGCGAACATCCTTTCTGAGAACAACGCCTCTATCGAGTACAAACCAGTCGATCGAGGCTCTATTGGTCCTTCTCAGGACGCCAAGGAACTCAATGAGAAGATCCGAGCTGAAAAGAAGAGAATTGAGGCGGAAAAGAAAGCCGCAGATAAAGAGAAGCGCAAAGAGCTCGACGCACAGATGGAGCAGAATATTAAGGAATTCAAAGAACAGATGGCACGCGGTGACCGCTTCGAGATTGCAGAGAAAGCAGCTCAAGGCGTTCAGTTCGGCGCTGACATCGCTATTGAAGGATTAGCTGCAGTAACAGGCCCAACAGGCGAGCAGATCAAACTTGCATACACCGCTGGAAAGAGCGTCGCCTCGGGCATGGGCGAAGGTATGGCTGACCCCAAAAATGCTACGAAACACCTTGCAAAGGGCATTCTGAATGCCGGAACTGAAGTACTTAAAGAGAAATTGACTGGAGGAGACGAAAAACTGCCCTGGCATGCAGCAGCTGCAGACATCCTGAACGAAGGATTACAGGGAGGTCTCGAGGCCTCTATCAAAGGCAAAGATGCAGATGGTATTCGCGATGCCATGGGGAAAGGTCTCACGAAAGGCGTGTTCAGTTCATACGCAGATAATAGATTAGACGCACTGAAGGACGCAATTCCAATGCCGAAAGGCTCATCCACAGAGCTAGGCGAATACTCTGTTAGCAAGGTACTCAACAATAACCCTCTAACCAAGGGTGTGGTTCGCACTACTGTAAGAGAGGGCGGCGTGAGTAAGATCGAGGAATCCGTCAAAGAGGCTGTGGTGGACAAGGTGGGAAAGGAAACCGGCTTCGTTGACCGTGAACCGGAATAGGTTCTGAACAGGTAAATCGTGCTCACCAGGTTCGCCAAAAATGGGGCCTGGTGAGCCTTTTCGTCTCATAAGGCACGGCGTGTTACTCCAAATAGATAGTTATCCCTTACCTAGAAGGATCCAGATACCACGTAGGAATCGGACTTTGCATATAATCGTACCATTCAAGAACTTGTTTTGCCTGGTTCAACATCACATCAATTTCGCTCTGGCCGAATGGAATTGCCCATGGAAGTGAAGAAAGAGCATTACTTGATATATAAAGAGCGAGCAGCTTCCAAAACATCACCGGCACATTTCCGTCAAAATAGCCGTTTACAATTCCAGAAGCAAATATTGGTGAGATCTGTACAGACCACACGATACGGTTAAACTCTTCCCACGGATCGCCATAATCATTGCGATCAAAATCTATGATGTTGAGCTGACCCATATTGTCTATCATCATATTGCCAATGTGATAATCGCCATGCTGATACACTTGCGGTCGGTTCTTCAGCAAGCCTCTGTGGGAATCCATGTATGCAACAAATATATGGCCGGCATCGTGTTTGATCGGACAATTGGCGTAGTCTTTTATGTTGCGATCGATCTTTTTGTTAAAGCGAGTTTCCCAATCCTGCCAACCTGTGGGAGCAGGAATGGAATGTATGAGTCTGAGAATCCGGCCAGCTTCGCGGCCGTACATATAGATCTTAGCATCAGAAAGAGTTGGGATAACATCCTCTGCGTCTTTGCCTTCGATCCAGCTTTGTATAGAATAGACGCCTCCCTTGCAGGTGCCAAATTCAATGGGCCTACACATTGGTACACCCAAGAGGTATATTTGTTGCATCATTTTGAACTCTGATTCTTTCTTGCTGAATTGATCCGGAGGTGAAATGCGCAGTAGATACCGTGTGCCATGTATATCTGTAACACAGTATTTTCTATCCCTTGACCATCCCTTATTGATCGAATCGTAACTCACGAAGTTGAGGTCAGCCATCGTCGCTCTCCTTTATCACTTTCATATCGCGAAACACCCTTACGGCTGATACGGGCTAAACGTAATATCTATGAACCCATACAAGGTCTATTTCCATACAAAGCAATTGCGCCACCGCGTCTTTACAACTCCAGCACCTTAGGATATCCAATTTTCGCAGATAAACAACGAAGCGCCGTTGCTGAACAAATCAAGCCGAAATCACCCGGCTCACTCTTTAAGTCCTCTAGGTACACAAAGGATTGACAATAAAGTCAGGCGTAAAACCGAATACCGCCAGACACCTGTTATTGCTTTTGAGATTCTTCGAATACAAAGATATCGTTTAGCGGGGTGTTCACCGCTTTTGCGATATCCATTGCAAGCTTAAGAGATGGCGAATACTTCCCAGACTCTAAGCGCACTATAGTTTCTCTGCGAACGCAGACCATGTTCGCCAGTTCTTCTTGGGTCAACCCAGCCAACTGCCTATACTTCTTCAAGTTGCACACAAGTTTAGACATAGCGACCGCCTCTCAACGTTCCTCTAGTTCATAGAGTTTCATCCCATATGCAATGATGAGGGATGCGTAGCATATAGCGACAAGTCCGATCGAAATTCGGCCTAAGATAGCTAGAGGAAAAAGGAGAGAAAACACGAGACTAGTCAAAAACATAACCACTATCTCGACTAGCGCTATATCAAATGCAAACGCTTTAGCCTTCTCAATGTTCTCAAGATAGCGTTCATCGGCCAGGCTCAAATCGAGTCGAGCGAGAAAAAAGTTGGCGAAGAAACTAAAAAAACCGAAGAAGGCGAGGTAGGATGGGTTATGCGTAGTGAAGTATTTGAAGCCGAATAGCCCAAACATGCCCAAAAAGCCAAGGAGCAAATTCCAGCGACGCGACATAATGACTCCCCCTGATGTGACTTAATGTGACAATTATATCACATTAGTGCAGAGAACTTCTAGGACCAAATTCAACGTCCCCTTTGTTCAATTTAATGACCCCAAAACTCGATAAGGGCTTGGATCAGGATAGAGCCAAAACAATATACAGTCGCGATTTCAGCCGGCAGGTTCTCGCCGGAGAATCTCTTGAATAGACAATGCCTGGGAGCCAGGCTTTACATCTATCTTAGTTTCTTTTCCAAAGGCAGCTTCAATCTCCGATGTTTTAGAAAGACTCTGCTCCTTTGAAAAGCCTCCCGCTATAGAGTAAACACAAAAAATCATCTGCCCTACAGCCATACAGTTGAGAGCTTCTATTTGACAAGAAGACCGGCTCTAGATTTGGATATAATCTCTTCTTAGAATGGAATTCCTGTTGTCTATTTTGATCTCTTTTTTTAGTTTTTCATAGTTGAACTCTTTTACATCCTCAGAACTCGCCAAATCATCACTTTGCGAGATGCAGTCAAGCATTCCATATTTCAGGTAGGCAATGTAATAGGGATGCTTCTTTATATTTCGTTTCATCGGTTCATCGTCCATTGCCTGTTTATAGTAACATGACGCTTCTTGCCTTGTAACGCTCATCATCAACATCTCGCCTTTTGTCAATGGCCTTTCAGGCTGAAATGTGTTGTTCTTGTAGCCTACTATGTATCCCGCTTGATCTAACCATACTAATCGCGGGAGGTATTCAGCCTTAGTGTCGATATCTTCAAATGGCGATAGCTTTAATAAATCGGTTACGGTTACCACTTTGTATCCTTCATTGACCAATAACTCTAAATGCTTAGGTAACGCATGGGCTACCGGTGTCATTAAAGACATATTGTAACCGTCTTTATGGAATATGATCTGCCCGTTTAATGAGTCTTTCGACTGTTGCAATGCTCTTTTTAAGACCTTTACCATCTTATCTACATCTTTGTTATAATCCCCTTCTGTAGGAAGCCAACCCCCGCCATCGAAACTCGCGGCAAGGTACTGGTACTGTAGCATTGCATATACATCATATGCGTCAAAACCGCCTGGTGTTTTATCTATGTAATGTGGGGGTCTCGATAACTGCATAGTGTAGTTGAAGTTGTCTCTTACGTATTCATGGAGACTGCTTAGGTCACGATACACTTCGGACATAGACCTGAAGTAGTTCCTTTGGTTATAGACTAATCTGTTGGGCCCAAAAGGACGTGATGGCAACCATGGTTTGATAGTTCATGACCGTTTTCTATGAGGGATTTAATCAGCTTTTTTTGATTGAACGCCCCTCCTTCCTTATCTTTACCAAACTTAGGGTAATGGTCATACTTCTTTCCTCCCCAGGTTGTAGAATGGACTTTCCCAACCTTATCCGGGTAATTGTGTTGGGTTGTTCCTATTACGTTAAAAGTCCCTTTGGCATTATACTCCCCTAGTATTTCTATCAGCAGCGCTGTAAGGCTATGGTTGCATTTGTAACTCTCATTTATGGGATTCGGCGGCAAGTTCATTGGCCCATCGTCGAATGTCATTGCAACATATCTTCCGTTTTTTATTGGAGCTACCTTTTCTATTCTCCTCACCGGAGAAAGATACTTACCTGCCGCATCTTTCTTTTTTTGCTTTATCCCTTTATTTACCTTCCTTGCATATTCGTATAGTTTCAAATTTGTTGCCTCCCATTGCTATGATGAAGTCTATGAATAGACCTAGTATTAACTTCGCTATCTGCTTCACCTTATATTTCCAACCATTTACCTTGTTTTGAGTCAGTTTATTCCAGGCGATTATCGTGTAAGGTGTCCTTTTGAAATATATTGTCTTGTCTCCCAACAACAGCTTGTTCAACTCCGATTCTTCTTTCGGCAAGTCTGAAACTTGAAATTCCATATATGTACTTTCTAACTCTTTAACTGTATGGGCATCACATCCTGATATAACTGAGGCATTGTAGTTCTTAAGTATTTCGCGGTTTAGCTCTCTAGACGCTTTCACTGCAAAACTTGACTCTACACGGGAGTTTATGAGCTCTATGCCATCGAGGTATTCAATGAATCCCAGTTCTGTCGTTGCTCTCGATTGAATTGGATGCGCCAGAAATAACAGTCCGTTTTGTTCGTGCACTTTTCTTACCAGATCATAGAAGTCATATAGGTTTCCTTCTCTTATGCAGTTTTCTTCTACTTGGTTATCTATATTGAAGCAAAGTATATGGCCTTTTTCTGTATTGAACTCTGCTCCTATGACCACTCTTATCCTGCCTTGAGCTATTTCTAATGCCTCATAGGCCCCTTTTGTAGTGTTATGGTCTGTAATCACTATTGCATCGTATCCCAGGTGGATCGCCTTATTCACTATGTCTTCTACTTTCGTATTAGAATCATGGGAATGATAAGTATGTATGTGTGAACATATCCTCATATTAGTCTCCATTATTCAAATAGTGTCTTTAGATATCTAAAAAACGGTCCGATATTTGACAGCATGAATATGCCTTCTTTGCTTTTGAGTATCTTAGGGATGCTTCCCATTGCGGTTCTTACGTTGCCCTCTTTTATGTTCATTATCACCGATATCCAACATTGGGGGAAATATGACATGTACTTGTCAATCTCATATTGGCACTGGGTTTCTTCTATCTTCGTTTGCGCATTCTCTAATACACGTATGAGATTTGTGAACATTTCGGATTGGGCGACAAATACAAGGGGCAAGCTGCCCCAAAACCTAGGATTGATTTCTATTAGGGTGTCTCCTTTGAATTCTACCATTGACAAGCCTTGCCAATTGAGCTCTTTTAGCAACTTAGGCGCATCTTTCACTAGTTTCTCATTATATATGCTTCTACAAAGCGCTGACGGTCCCCCCGTTACTGGATATTCCAATATCCTTTCGTGGGCTATGTAGTCTACTAGATCTGAATCGTAATCGAACAACAGTGATACCCCATACCCGTTTCCTTCTATGTATTCCTGCATGATGACGTTTTCTTTGTAGTCTCTAAAGCGTTCCATTGCCTGATGATATTCGTCTTCGTTTCTTACGATTTTGTATCTGTCTATAGGTTTGAGGGGTATGCCTTCTGAAATGTTTAACTTAACGATCATTGGATATTCTGGCGCTTCCAGTTCTCTGGGCGTCTTTATCCCTAGTTTTGATGCTAATTCCATGAGTTTTCTTTTGTCGTTGGCGATTCTTATGGATTCTAGAGGAGGAATTATGTGTTTTATGTTCGGTTTTATTCTGTTTACCGCTTCTATCATTAGGGGATTTCCCAAGATTAAATAGTCTTCCGGCGAATACTTTCTTAGCAGTGTTTCTAGGTCTTCCTCTAGCTGGTTATTTGATACGTAGTGGATTTCACGTATGTACTTCTTGCTCAGCGTCCTGGTATCATCGAAACATATTCCGTCTATTTCGTAACCCTTTTTATGGTAGTAGTTGACCACCGGTATTGTCATGCGTTTGTCTAAACTGTCCAGCACTATCCTACCCATGTTTATCCTCCGCGTTGGCATCGGCTGAAAACGCTAATATCTGCCAGGTGAGCCTTTGACCTTTGATACAAGATAATTTTAACCCGAAATTGCATTAAGAAACCTATCGGTTAAGTATAACATTTCAGGGGGTAACAGGATTGTAAGCATCTGTAAAGATCAAGTCCCTAGAGGAATCTCTGACGATATTTCTCGGGAAGTAAAAGCACTGCGTTATCGTAGAATTCCACTTCAAGTATGCCCATGCCCTTAGGTGCTTTATCTTCATCTGGAGCTTCGAAAATAACTTTCACGTGGGAGTGTACGTCGTCTTTTAGCGTTTTTGGTGTGACATCTACCAGTCAAAAGAAAGATGATCATCTGAAAGTGGCGTGTTGAACTGAGCCTCGCTGAGCCTCTATAATTTGACATCTCAAAAACATCTAGAATCCTAGGCACATAGCTTAGACTTGCCTTAGTTCGCCCTTTAGAGGCTATGGGTATTGCGATTTACAATTCTCTATCACTAAAGGTCAACGTAACAACCTGTACCAAATCCATTCCTTCGAACTTAGATGGAGTAAAATAGTCTTCAAGAGCGTAGGCTTTCATACTTGTACCGCTATCATAAACCATAAGAGCAATAGGTATTTCCTTATTGATTTCAATCTTCTGAAATTCCTCTAGAAAACCTTTAAAAGATGCCATTGGTTCAGTATCAAGCAAGATCTCGCCCGTTTTGTATGAGCCTATTCCACCGGCATTTACAATAAAATCGATAGCGTAATTTTCTCGTAATTGCATTGTGAAAGTTCCGATTAATTGTTCGATGGGCTCCCTATCTGTGCCTATTGAAACAGCTCCGCCACCTATGTTACTCCAATTTGTGTCGCCTTCAAGCCTATAGACGTTTACATTCAAAGTTATCCCATCTCGTGGTGCATGAAAGGAGATTATCTGAGAATTGTCTCTCATTCCAAATGATTCTAATATGTATTTCTCACTTTCTGAAAGTTCGTAAGGTGCTATACCTTCTTCTGTTAGGAGTCTAGGTGCATCTGGGTTATTTGAACAACCGACTAGAGTTGTTATAATAGCAAATACTAATATCAGCCAAAATGTATGCCGCCTTTTCATGCTCATACCTCCAAGAATAAGCTCTTTGCAGTATCTATTACGCACAAATCTACAATGGTGACCCTCCTCGACTTTCCTAAAATACCTCGTTTGAATGCGCCCATGAACCCATTACGTTCAACCTGACCGTTTGACTATCAAAGACCGCCTTTATGGACGTGTCCCACGAACAAAAAAGACCATGACATCCACGAAACGGGCTTTCTGCAGATGTTAATATGCTCATTGTCTCCAGCGCAAATTGCCCTTATTCTTTGTTTCTTCGTTCATTCTCTATCATAATGAATGACCCCATTGTTGCAACTGCTAGAATGCTACCTAATTCTGAAAAGCCATTCATGAAATCATGACCGAGAGCTGCTCCTATCCAACCTATAATGATAGTCGATAAAACCGCTAGGATTATCAATTTGCTTGACCCCCACCTAATTTCTATTCGCACCGACAGTATACAGTATAAAGAATGCTTAATTCGGATTTTTGTCTTCTTTGCCTCCGATACACGAAAGTTCTATGGTCTCTTAACGGGGTGTCTGATGACTGTTTTCCATTTCTCAGGAGCAACTTTTCTTGCGTCAGACATATAAATTTCGTGATGCAGACGTTTTTCGGTTATATCATTCACATATCCGTTCTCGTACAGATACGCATCCATCAGTGCAACCGTCACAGGTTCATCATCAAATGGACCCCGATGCATAATCTGAACACAAAGACCTTCATCTACGGTAAGAAACTCTACTGACGAACAATCTAGTTCTTTCTTTTGGGTTGCAGTATCCACCGCCCATGCAAGATCTTTTTTTGTTACAAACCCAGGCAGACGGATAACAGAAATCCAATTGAATGCGTCTTTGTTGCTGTAATCTACACCTTCAACACCATCTTGCCACCAGAATCCTTCAAGTGGCGGTACTACATACTCAAAAAAGCCTTCAATTTTGTAGTCCGTTTTATAGCTCATTTTTAATGTGTATGCAACAGCATACAAAACACTAATCGCTTGCTGGTATGCTCCACCCTCTTCATTTGGATTACCTTTACCGCTCACAGCAATGTAATTTGCCTTTGGAACATTTACTATTTGTGGCTCATTCTTTGCCATGTAGAACTCTTTATATTCTTTTTTGAAATCGAATGCCATATTTCAATTCCTCCCTCAACTTCCAATTTGTCTTTCTGTTGTTCATCCGGCAAATTAAAACCTTCGCCTGTTCATTTACGGATAATCGCTTTGTTTCATCTCCGGAGCCTAGATATCGTAGAGCTAAATGCAATCCAATTGGCTGAAGATTCATAGGCTTCTTTAAAATTGCTAAGCTCGTTTATTCAGAATACCTGTTCTTTTATGGTT
>ERZ795060.565-NODE-565-length-49909-cov-9.081879_pt1 | contig 49909 bp, 49 predicted proteins | sample MGYA00375144_ERZ795060 | MGnify/ENA primary metagenome ERZ795060 (study PRJEB30189, sample SAMN05720157) | activated sludge metagenome | isolation source: anaerobic digester from wastewater treatment plant | place: Japan | collected 2015-05-15 ... | reverse complement strand
CCAAGTCAGTCGCTGCTGCTGCCGCAGTTTCATAATTAATAAAGGCAAGTCGTGTTGTACTGAAATGGTCTGACCCTTTGATATTAAAACCAATGTGTCCATCAGGACCTATTCCACCAAGAAAAAATCCAATACCGCCAAGTTCTCTTATCTTTTGCTCATACTCCATTGCATACTGATCGGCCGAAAAAATTGCTTTCTGTTGAAGTTCTTCGAACCGGTTTGATGGCTGCCTGTATCTTAACGATAAATCTATTTTTCCATTCGGGAAAAGTTCACCAAGATTTTCTCCCTGTTTGCAACCGGTTGTCCACGCATTAATCAAAATTGTTTTATTTTCGTCCAGCCCAAATTTTTTCACATAAAATTTTTTTATGTACCACACAAAACTATTTTCCTGTTCTGGATTCATGGGAAAAAATTCGTCTATCTGCACAAAAACCATTGAAAACATATCAGGTTTTGACAGGACATCAATTGCATATTTTTCAAGAAGTTCTTTTACCCCCTTACTGTTCCAGTTATTCAGAATAAAGGACGTCCATTGGATAAAATATTCGGGGGTCTTGCCTGTTGGCAATGATATCACCCCACCTGGATTTTTCTGACACCATTCAATAAATCTCAATGCTGTTATCTTACCAAGACTTGGAAAATCAGGAACCTCAAGAATCCTGATTTTTTCCTCAGGTAAGTATTGAGGTTCAAACCCAGATTGTTTTATTGCAATCTCTTCAACTGATGAAGAAAAATTATAAACTTTCATTTTTTCCCCTTTCAAATTTCATCTCTGAAGTTTTTCAATTTCTTTCAGTAAAAAAGAGGCAAGAACCTGCTTGGAGAAACCCGTACAATTCTTGATTCTGCCATCAGAATATAACATAAAAATTTCGCCACTACCAGTAAATTTTCCAAAATTTTTTATTGTGTTTGCAACAATCATATCAAGTTTCTTATCCATTAATTTCTTTCTCGCATTTTCCACCAGGTTGGTACTTTCCAGAGCAAAACCAACAATAATTTGATTTTTTTTCTTTTTCTTTGAAAGACATTTCAGAATATCCGGATTCGGCACAAGTTTTAATGTCCAGGATTTTTTAAGTTTCAATTTTTCACCAGATTTCTTTACAGGTCTCCAGTCAGAAACTGCCGCAGTCATAATCAGCGCGTCCATCTCTGGAAATATTTTTTCTACTTCGTGTTTCATTTCCAGCGCCGATTCTACCTGAATTTTTTTCACCCCTTTAATTTCAGGAAATTCACACGGACCTGCAACAAGCACCACTGAATGCGCCTTCTCTTTTGCTTTTTTTGCAATAAGATAGCCAAGAGTTCCTGTAGCAGGATTGCTTATAAATCTGACAGGGTCGATATATTCCCTTGTTGGTCCCGCTGTGACAAGTATGTTCATTTTTCGTTTTTCTCAAGCGCAAGATATTCAATCTCTGCCTGAATGAACTGGTCTATTTCTCCATCCATTACTGCGTCAACATTACCTGTTTCAACCTGCGTCCGATGGTCTTTCACCATTGTATATGGACAGAACACATAGGATCTAATCTGACTTCCCCACGCAATGTCTTTTTGAGCGTCCCATTGTTCTGCTTCTTTTTTCCTTTCTTTTTCCATCTGTATTTGATACAGGCGGCTGCGCAAAATTTTCATCGCCATTTCGCGATTTTTAAACTGGCTTCTTTCATTCTGACATTGCACAATAATTCCCGTTGGTATGTGTTTTATTCTTACTGCGGTTTCAACCTTATTGACATTCTGCCCGCCTTTACCACCAGAACGAAATGTCTCAAATTCAATATCTTCTTCTTTTATTTCTATCTTGATGTCCCTGTCCACTTCTGGAATCACGTTAACAGCAGCAAAACTGGTATGACGACGTTTATTAGCATCAAAAGGAGATATCCTCACGAGTCGATGAACCCCTGTTTCACCTTTTAAATATCCATACGCATAATCGCCAGAAAAAACCGCTGTAATCTTCTTCAAGCCCGCTTCTTCTCCTGGCAGAAAATCAACCACTTCAACTTTTATATTTTTTTTCGCTGCCCACTTTGAATACATTCTAAAAAGCATACTCACCCAATCACATGCTTCTGTACCGCCAGCGCCCGCATGAAGCGTAAGAATCGCATTATTTCTGTCTGCAGGATCAGAAAAATAAAGTTCCGTCTTAAAATCCTCTATCTCCTTTGTGATTTCTTCAAGAATCCCGGATGCCTCCCTTTCAAGTTCAGGGGCAGCATTTTCTTCAAGAAGTTCAACGCTCGCAGAAAAATTTTCAAATAATCTTGTTATTTTATCAACTTTCATGCGTTTCTCAGCAAGTTGATTCCATTCCTTCATTTTTTCACCGTCAAGTTTTGGATCCCAGTATCCCTTCGTGTTTTTTTCGTTCTCAAGGGAAGTAAATCTCTGTTCCTGTTGTTCCCATCTAATCCTTTTTTTGATATCATCAAAAATGGCAAGCAGCTCGTCGCTTTTATTTTTTAATGTTTGTTCCATCATCAATATCCCTCTGTAAGAATCCTCCAGATTTCCTCGAGTAATGGCTTGATACCTTCATCTGTCACGCAGGAAATAAGAAAGTATCTATCTGCAATTTTTCCCAGTTTTTGAATATTGTTTCGACTTTCTGATAAATCTATTTTTGTCCCAACTATAATTTCTGGTTTTTCCAGCAGCGTTGCATCATAACAGCCAATCTCGTTTCTGATATTATAATATCTTTTTGCAGGTTCTGGTAGAGAAAGGTCAATAAGATGAACCAGAACTTTTGTACGTTCAATATGGCGTAGGAATTTAATACCGAGTCCTGCCCCCAGAGAGGCCCCTTCAATAAGCCCCGGAATATCAGCGGCAACAAATTGCCTTTCATTGTCCAGAACAACAACCCCGAGATTTGGATTCAATGTCGTAAATGGATAATCTGCAATTTTTGGTCTGGCATTTGAAATTTTCGAAAGAAGCGTGGATTTGCCGGCGTTCGGAGATCCAATAATACCCACCTCTGCAATCAGTTTTAATTCAAGTTTGATGAATTTTTCCTCACCAGATGCTCCAGGGGTGGCTATTCTTGGAGTTTGATTTGTTGAACTCTTGAAACTCGCATTGCCCTTTCCCCCTTTTCCACCTCTGGCTGCAAGTACCTGGTTGCCGTCCCTATCAAGGTCTGCCAGCATTACCTCTTTTTCTCCTTCTCTGATTTCAATAATAACCGTACCAGGCGGAACTTTAAGAATAATATCTTTTCCATCCGCGCCGGTACGATTATTACCTTCACCTGGTTTGCCACTTTCGGCTTTAAAATGCCTGTGATAATAATATTCTCTCAGTGTTTTCACATTGCTACACGCTCTAAAATATACGGACCCACCCTTCCCTCCATCCCCTCCAGAAGGGCCACCTTTTGGCACAAATTTTTCTCTTCTGAAAGCAATACAACCAGGACCTCCATCCCCGGCTTTTATCCATATTCTCGCTTCATCAACAAAATCAATCATCGTATCTCCCAGCAGTGAATCTAAAAACAAATATCGCAAACAGTATAAATATTGCAACCGACAGAACCAATAGTCCTGTGTGCATACTCCGAATCCCGATCAACAAAAAAACAGTAAGAAAAGGTAATAGAATAATAGAGAATCCAATTTTTGTACCTGCATGTTCCAGACTCCTGGCATATCTGTCAAGACGACTGACAATTTTCTGTTCTGTTTCCACTCTTTCCCTGTTAAGTTCTAAAAATTCCTCCCAGGTTTCCGGAAATTCCGCAAAAAGGTTTCTATAAGAGATGAATATATTTTTTATGTCCTCAACCCAGAAACGTTGAAAAACTCCTGTTTCAAGTACTGGTTGCCAGTACGACTTGCTGAGATTTAACAAACTTTCTGCAGGATTGATCCTGGCACAGATTGCTTCAAGACTCATGAGATTTCTTGCAAGCAGTCCTATTTCAGAATCAAGCCGTATACTCATCTTCCTCGCAAGAGTCATTAAATCATAAACAATGTCTGCCAGATGTATCTTTTGCAACGGAAGAGACCCATATTTGTCCACAATAAAACTCACATTTTTTTCAAAGTTTTCTGGTACATGGTATGACACACCAAAAAACTTTTTTAGATGTGGAAGAGTGTCCGGAAGTTTACCTTGAAGCACACCAGAAATGATACCTGCCATTTGTTTCCTTTTTTCAAATGACAGATATCCTACAATACCGAAGTCAACAAATGCAATGTTCCCTTCATCTGTCAGCATGATATTTCCTGGATGAAGGTCCCCATGAAAATAACCTGTTTCAAAAAGTGTTTGAAACAATCCTTTCACAAGACGTTGCGGAATATCCTGTTCTGGAAGAGAAACATCAAGAATTTTCACTCCGTGTATCTGTTCCATCGTAAGGACTCTTCCAGATGTGTATTCCCATAATACGTGAGGGACCCTGATATCCGTTTTCTCATAAAACACCTTTAATTTTTCCATCATTCCTGCTTCATAAATAAAATCCATCTGTCTTCGCAGTAATTCCCCGACTTCTTCCAGCAGATCGGATATATTCCACTGTTTCAGTTCAGGAATATGCTTTGAAGCAAGCCGTAGTATTTCCTTTAACACATCAATGTCAGCTGCAACAACTTCTTCAACACCGGGTCTTCGCACCTTAACAACACACTCCTTGCCGGAAAGAAGTCTGGCAAAATGCACCTGTCCTATTGAAGCAGAAAACTGTGGTTGTTCTGAAAATTCAGCAAAAATTTCTTCCACCTGTTTCCCGAAATCTTCAACAATCGTTTTTTTCACTGCTTCAAAAGGAAAAGGAGATACATTATCCTGCAGTTTGGATAACTCTTTGAGAAAATTTTCAGGTAGAATATCAGCCCTGGTACTGAAAAATTGTCCAATTTTTATGTAGGTAGGACCAAGTTCTTCAATAACGCAACGTAATCTTTCTGCTGTACTTAATGACTCTTTTTTTCTGGATGCAGATGCTCTATGAAAGCGAAGAATTCTGAAATGTGGTTCTCTAAAAATTCTATCAATAAAATAACCAAGGCCGTGTCTGACTATTGTTCGCAATACGAAACTTACACGGCTTGCAAGCCGATATTTTTTCCTGACTCCAAGTATGTTCATTTATTGCCATGCTTGAGATTTTCTATTTCCTTCTTCAAATTTTCTATTTCTTCTTTTGTCGCAACGCCAAAAACTTCAGCGATTTTCTCTTTTTTTATTTCCTTTATCCTATCCATCTTTTCTAACATCTGTGAAAATCTCTTCTCGATTTTTTCTTCAAGATTTTTTTCTTTCACTTCTTTTTCAAGACTCTCCAGAATTTCTTTTCCCTTTTTTCCAGCAAGAGAAAGGGAAGCAATCCCGAGAGCAAGAACCTTGTACATCGCATTCTTTTTCTCATCCATTTTTTCCTCCGTTTTAAAAAATAAAATTCAACCAGCTGATTTCTTAAGCAATCTTACCCTTCCTTTGCCAGGACATATGCAACCAATCAAAAAAGATCTGAAACCGTGTTTCTGAACAATTGATTTCACCCTGTCAACATTTCGTTCTGGCAGTGCCAGAATTAATCCTATCCCCATATTAAAAACATTGAACATTTCTTTTTGCATTACTTTTCCAGCACTCTGTATCATATGAAATATCTGAGGTATCTGCCAGCTATTGAGATAAACTTCGGCGTCCAGATGTTCAGGTAAAATTCTCACTAAATTACCAGGAATACCGCCCCCGGTAATATGAGCAGCAGCATGAATCAATCTGTTTTCAGCAAGAGCCGAAAGTACTGTTGAATAAATATATGTAGGTCTGAGTAATTCTTCTCCCATAGACCTTCCCAGAGATATCTGATATGCTGCAAGCATCCTTTTCATACCTCTGCCTGACAGTAAGACCTTTCTTACGAGCGAAAAACCATTTGAATGAAGCCCATTTGAAGTAATACCCAACAACACATCATCATTTTTCACCCTCAATGGTCCGAGTATTTTGTCTGCCTCCACCATGCCGGCACAAAAACCTGCAAGGTCAAAATCATCTTCAGAATATACATCCGGCATCTGCGCTGTCTCACCACCTGCCAGCACACACTGCGCTATTTCACAACCTTTGATTATTCCTTCAATAATTTTTTGTTCTCTTTCTATCTTCAGTTTACCAACCGCAATGTAATCAAGAAACAACAAGGGCTTTGCTCCACAAACAGCCACATCATTGCAATTCATTGCCACCAGGTCAATACCAATAGTATCATATTTTTCAAAAGCATTAGCAACAAGAATTTTTGTTCCCACACCATCGCACGAAGAAACAAGAAAACTTTTTTTGTTTCCGGTTGAAACAGGTATAAATGCTCCAAAAAAACCAATGTCACCAGACATTTTTCTGGAAAATGATGCCTGTTTTACACGTTCCTTAATCAAAGAGACAAACATTTCTGCTTTTTGATCGTTCACACCGGACTTTTTATAAGTTATCATGATCTTCCCTTGTAAATGTATTTATAGTAATTATATCATTTAACACAATAAAACCAATAAAAAACGGGCGGATGTGATTCCGCCCGTGGCAAACCAAATTTTATAAACTTATTTATTCCCGTCGACTTCCCGATAATCAGCGTCCACGACTTTCTTATCTTTTTGTTCGGATTGCGGTTCAGATGTTTGTGCAGTCGTCTGCTGATCTGTCTGTCCGGATTGAGACGTCTGTTTGTACAAGATTTCTGCTATTTGATGAGAGCTCTTTTCCACTTCCTGCATCAGTGTCCTTATTTCATTTTCATTTTTTGTTTCTATCGCTTTCCTCAGGGCAGCAATTTTTTCTCTGGCAGTATTTCTTTCTGCCTCAGGGATTTTACTTTCATGTTCTTTCAGGGTCTTCTCCACACTATAAGCAAGTCCATCAGCCTGATTGCAAAGTTCAATTAATTCCTTCTGTTTTCTATCCTGTTCTGCAAATTGCTCTGCCTCTCTGACCATTTTGTCTATTTCCTCCTTTGTCAATTTTTTTGAGGCAGTAATGCGAATTGATTGTTCTTTTTTCGTTGCAAGATCTTTTGCAGTTACGGATAAAATCCCGTTTGAGTCAATGTCAAATGTGACCTCAATTTGAGGTACCCCCCTCGGCGCAGAAGGGATTCCATCCAGATGAAATCTTCCAAGACTGGTATTATGCGCAGCCATCGGACGTTCGCCCTGTAAAACATGAACTTCCACAGATGTCTGGTTATCTGCAGCAGTCGTAAATATCTGACTTTTTTTCGTAGGAATAGTTGTGTTTCTTTCGATAATTCTGGTAAACACTCCACCAAGTGTTTCAACTCCAAGAGACAGAGGGGTGACATCCAGCAACAAAATATCTTTATCCTTAAGGTCTCCAGCAAGAATTGCTCCCTGAATCGCTGCTCCTGTGGCAACACATTCCATAGGATCAACCCCTCTTTCAGGTTTTTTCCCCATAAAATCTTCAATGAATTTCTGTATAATTGGCATTCTTGTGGGACCACCAACAAGAATAATTTTGTCAATCTGTGATGGTGTAAGTTTTGCATCTGCAAGGGCCTGTTCCATAGGAGCGCGACATTTTTCCACTCTTGCTCTTACAAGTTCTTCGAGTTGCGCCCTTCTTATTTTCATAGAAAGATGCTGCGGTCCTTTGTCATTAGCAGTAATAAAAGGAAGATTTATTTCTGTTTCAAGAGTAGAAGAGAGTTCAATCTTTGCCTTCTCGGCTGCTTCTCTTATTCTCTGCATCGCCATCCTGTCATTGATCAGATCAATACCGGTTTGCATTTGAAAATCTTTCACTATAAAATCAACAATATCCTGATCCATGTCTGCTCCACCAAGCTGCGTATCCCCGCTGGTTGAAAGTACCTTAAAAACGCCGCCTCCCATCATTTCCATAATCGTAACATCCAGAGTCCCTGCACCAAGGTCAAACACCATGATTTTCAATTCTTGATTTAATTTATCAAGACCATAGGCAAATGCTGCTGCTGTAGGTTCATTAATTAATCTAACAACTTCAAGCCCTGCAATTGTTCCAGCGTCCTTGGTGGCCTGTCTTTGATTATCATTAAAATATGCAGGTACTGTTATCACTGCTTTGTTAATCGGATAACCAAGAAAATTTTCTGTATCCTTTTTTATTTTCTGAAGAATAAACGCAGAAATTTGCTGTGGAGTATATGTTTTGCCATTAACTGTATATTTGAAATCCGTACCCATCTTCCTTTTTGCACCAAAAATTGTACCTTCTGGATTTACTGCTGCCTGTCTTCTTGCTGGTTCACCCACAAGAATCTGGCCATCCTTTGTAAATGCGACATAGGAGGGAAACGCCTTTCCACCAACAATGGTTGTACCTTCTGCGCTTGGTATCACAACAATTTTACCACCCTCCATTATAGCAGCCGCTGAATTACTTGTTCCAAGGTCTATGCCAATTATTTTTTCCATTGTTTGTCTCCTTTTTCCAATTTTTATTCACATTTCACACATTTAGATGAATTTATATACCACATAGTTTCATTTTTCTACTGCTTTTACAGAATGTAAGCGCATGGTCTATTTAGCAGATGAAAGAATTCAGAAGTAGGCGGTGAGGGAATCGAACCCACGACCTCTTCCTTGTAAGGGAAGCGCTCTTGCCGACTGAGCTAACCGCCTTGATTTCGCATATTATTTTACACCGATAATAAAACTTGACAAATGTTTCAATTTGCTGTATAAAGTTTCGTAATATAAATTTTTTCTTTAACAGATTAAGGGGGGGAGAAATGTTAGAGGATATTAAGCAGGCAATAATCAGAGGAGATGCGAAGAAAGCCACAGAACTTGTTTCAAAGGCTCTGGCTGAAAATATTGCGGTAGAAAAAATTTTGAACGAAGGTCTGATTGGTGGAATGAATGTTGTCGGAATGAAATTCAAAAACAACGAATTTTATGTTCCTGAAGTATTGATTGCTGCGAGAGCGATGAACCAGGCAATGGCGATTCTGCAGCCAGAAATTGCAAAAGCGGGTATCAAATCTCAGGGGAAAGTGGCCATAGGAACAGTCAAGGGTGACCTCCATGATATTGGCAAAAATCTTGTTTCCATGATGTGGAAAGGAGCAGGATTTGAAGTCATGGACCTCGGCATCGATGTTCCCGAAGAAAAATTTGTTGAGGCTGCAAAAAATGGTGCACAGTTGATCGGTCTATCGGCCCTTCTGACAACCACAATGCCAGCAATGAAGGATGTTATTGAAAAATTGAAATCAGAAGGAATCAGAGATAAGGTAAAAATCATTATAGGTGGTGCCCCTGTAACACAGGCTTATGCAGATGAAATAGGCGCCGACGGTTACTCGCCTGATGCAGGTTCTGCTGTTGACAAAGCAAAAGAACTGCTCGGGCTTCAGTAATAGGCTTATGAACCGTGTCTTTTTTCTCAACGATATACTGGATTATACTGGGTTATCTTTCAGGTAGTCTGGTATGGGGCTACTGGATAGGAAAGTTTTTCTATGGTATTGACCTGAGAAATAAAGGCAGTGGTAATATAGGTGCAACAAATGTATTCCGGGTGCTGGGACCAGTACCCGGAATTTTTACTTTTGTACTTGATGTGTTGAAAGGGGCTTTGCCGGTAATACTGGTGAAAAACATCTATGCAAAAGATGCAAATCAGATAATACTTGCTACTGTGGGAATCGCTGCAATTATTGGCAGCAAATTTTCTTTGTTCCTCAGAGGCAAGGGAGGAAAATCTGTAAATTGCAGTTTTGGTGTAATACTTGCGATGATGCCTGTTGAAGCAATATTCAGTCTGGTTGTATGGCTCGGAATATTTACTCTAACAGGATACGTTTCACTGGCATCTATAGCTGCAGCAACAGCATTACCTTTTCTCATATTGATTTTGCAAAAAAATATGCCACTTATTTTTATTGGAATTCTCATTTTCATTGTTGTTATTTTTGCCCACAGAGATAATATAAAAAGGTTAATTGAAGGAAAAGAAAATAGGTTCAGTTTATGGAAAAAATAGGCATTGTCGGTGCGGGTGGTTGGGGCACTGCTCTTTCAATAATACTTTCTGACAAATTCGAAATAACACTCTGGGAAAAGTTTCCAGCATACGCTACTGTCCTCTCAGATACAAGAGAAAATATTGAATTTCTTCCAGGATTTAAAATTCCTGAACACGTGGCTATTACAAGTGATATACAAACTGTTTGTAACAATAGTTTTCTTGTGATTGTTGTACCTTCTCAATATTTCAGAGAAACCATCAAAAATGTGAAACCGTTTTATAAAAGTCAGAAGGTTTTGATCGCCACCAAAGGGATTGAACCAGAAACAGGAATGAAAATGTCAGAAATATTGTATAATGAAATAGGCCAGTGTAAATTTGCAGTCATTTCAGGACCAACAATTGCGTCAGAAGTCGCCGCAGGGAAACCAACTGCCGCAGTGGTAGCTTCTGGCGACACAGAAATGGCAAGAGAAATACAGTGTATGTTCTCATCAAGAATATTGAGATTATACACAAGCGATGATGTATGTGGTGTTGAAATATGTGGTGGTTATAAAAATGTCATCGCAATCGGCTCCGGGATTATTGATGCACTTGAGCTTGGAGACAATGCAAAAGCATCTTATCTGACACGGAGCATAGAGGAAATGAAAAGATTTGGAAAAATGCTTGGTGCAAAAGAAAAAACATTTTTAGGCCTCGCCGGAATCGGAGACCTGATCACAACATCATTCAGCCCCAGTAGCAGAAATCACCGATTCGGACAGGCAATAGCAACTGGCAATGCACAACAATTTCTTGCTCACACCAGAATGGTTATCGAGGGTATATCTGCTTCAAAAGCCATCATAAAAATGGCTGAAACACATAATGTAGATATCCCTATTGCTTCATCCATATACAGAATTGTGCATAAGAACGCAAAACCATCTGATGAGATTGAAAAACTTATGACAAGAGAATTAAAACATGAATGATAGCAAACGTTATTACAGTATCAATGAGGTTTCTGAAATTACAGGACTCGGCACGCATATTTTGAGATACTGGGAAAAACAATTTTCTTTTCTAAAAATTCAGAGAGACCCTTCTGGAAGAAGAATATATTCTGATAAAGATGTTGAAAAGATAAAAGAAATTCAAAAACTGTTGTATCAAAATGGATACAAAATTGTGGGGGTGAAAAAGAAATTTCGTAGCATCTCATATACACAGAAACAAAGCAGACAGAATTCGTCGTTGTTATTGAAAAAAATTCTTCGATACATCAAGGAGATTGAAAAATGTTTACCATAGGTGTTCTCGCCTCAGGGAAAGGTAGCAATCTTAAATCTATTATAGATCAGATTAAAATAGGTTTTTTGAATGTTAGAATAGGTGTGGTCATCAGCGACAATCCACAGGCATATGCCCTGGAGATTACAAGAACTGAAAAAATCCCCGGGATATACATAGAACCAGGTAAACATAAAACATTTCTTGATCCGGCTCAAGAAAAAAAATATATTCAGTGCCTGAAGGAACATCATGTTGAACTGGTTTGCCTTGCAGGTTTTATGAGAGTCATAAAAAAAGAGTTTTTCAATGCATATCGAGGGAAAATTATCAATATCCATCCGTCTCTACTACCTTCCTTTCGCGGGCTTGAGGCATGGAAACAGGCACTTGAATATGGAGTAAAATTTACTGGCTGTACTGTCCATTTTGTTGAAGAAGACATTGATACCGGTCCAATTATACTTCAGGCAATTGTTCCTGTACTCGGTGATGATAGTCCGGAAAGTTTACATAAAAGAATCCAGGAGAAAGAACATATAATTTATCCAGTTGCCATAAAACTCATTTCTGAAAATAAACTTGTTGTTCAAGGAAGGAGAGTGATGATACATGAAGATTAACATTAGACCCGCTGTAATTGACGATGCATATTCGATAAAAAATCTAATAAATATGCATGCGAAAAAAGGAAAAATGCTTCCTGTTTCCATAAACCAGATATTTGAAAATTTAAGAAATTTCTGGGTGCTCTGTGATAGCAAAGGAAAAATTCTGGGTTGTGCATGTTTAAAAATTGTATGGAAAGACCTTGGTGAAATCAGGTCCCTCGCAATTAAGAATTCAAAACAAAAAAAAGGATATGGTTCTGTGTTGATTGAAACACTGATGAAAGAAGCAGAAAAAATTGGTATAAGAAAAATTTTTGTGCTCACATATGTGCCTGAATTCTTTGAAAAGTTTGGTTTTGTTCGAATAGAAAAAACAAAACTTCCACACAAAATATGGATTGATTGTATTAACTGTCCGAAATTCCCGAGATGCGATGAAATACCAATGCTGAAAAAACTATGAAAAAATTTCTATTGGTTTTGTTTTGTTTGTACGGGTTTCAGATTCATGCAATGGCGGATACACCCAATACCCAGGGACTTGAAGATTTTTTGTCCGGCAGGGATTTAAAAATGCAACGCAGTTTTATGAATAATATGATTGCTACTGGTAAAAATCTGGAATTCTCCGGTATATCATATGAAGATATCTTTCTTTTTGGAATTACTATTAACTTCAGTGGCACGTCAGGCAAAGATGTATATATAACAGGAGACACCGTCAAAATTTCTGGAAAAATTAGAGGAAATCTAAAGGTAATGGCAAGAAACCTAATAGTGGAAAATTGTGAAATTGATGGAAACGTCAACATTCTTTCTCCTGAAATACTGATGGCTGACAGCGTAAAGTGCAAAAATACTACTAAAATATGGTCAAGAAACGTTCAGATGGGAGGACAATATAAAACAGTCAATATAAAAACCAGGGATATAATTTTTACAAAAAATATTGATGTGAAAAACCTTTTTGTACAGAGTCAGACAAAACCTTCTCTTCCAGTCAATATGCTTAAACATTGCAACTTTCAATATGAACCACCGGTTCCTCAAAAGGCGCAGGTATTTTTTTCGTCTAAATTCAGAAAATTATACTCATTTTTAAGTTTGTGTTTTCCATTTCTTCTTATGACAATCATGACGCCAAAAGTTCTGCAGGAAACAATAGAAATGATAGAAAAAAAACCTGTCTGGATTTTTTTCAGCGGAATACTACTGCTGCTGATTGCTCCATTGATCCTGATACTGTTGATGGTCACAGTGATTGGTGCTCCAATTGGATTGATATTGTTAACTTTTTATATCTCTCTGCTATATTTGTGTCGTGGTTTCACCTGCGTTGCGCTGGGAAGGATACTACTTTTCAAATTAAAAGAGAGTAAAATGAAATTGATTCTCGCCATAATTCTTGGTACCGGGGTTTTTGTCCTTTTAACCGCCATACCAAAAGCCAGCGTTATTGTTCAAATACCATTTGTGATTTTCGGATTCGGGGGCTTTGCAATAGGCAGAATTCGCATGTTCCTGACATTAAGAAAACAGAATCTTATATAAACAGGAGAGGAAAAATGAAGAAAATCGTTGTAGCGTATTCTGGAGGTCTTGATACCTCTGTCATTATTAAATGGTTACAAACAAAGTATAATGCAGAAATCATTGCCTTCACAGCAGATATCGGGCAGAAAGAAAACCCGTCATTGCTTGAAAAAAAAGCGCTCCAGACAGGTGCAAAAAAATTCTATTTCATGGATCTCAAGGACGAATTTCTCTCTGATTATATATTTCCTTCATTGAAAGGTTCTGCGCTCTATGAAGGCAAATACCCGCTTGCAACTGCCCTTTCTCGTCCATTGATCGCAAAAAATATGGTTGATGTAGCAAAAAAAGAAAATGCTGATGCTTTCGCTCACGGATGTACAGGTAAGGGCAACGACCAGGTCAGATTTGAACTTACATTCAAAAATCTTGCACCGGAAAAGGAAATTATCGCACCTGTGAGAGAGTGGGAATTTAAATCAAGAGAAGAAGAAATTGAATATGCAAAAAAACATAATATTCCCGTCAGCGTGACAAAGAAAAAACCGTACAGTATTGACTGGAACCTGTGGGGAATTTCCATCGAATGCGGTATCCTTGAAGACCCGTGGAACCAACCCCCTGAAGACGCATATCAGATTACACAAAATCCCGAAAAAGCCCCATCAAAACCCGAATACATTGAAATAGAATTTTACAAAGGAATTCCAACAGGAATCAATGGACGTCATGTCAGTGGTTTAAAACTTATCTCTATCCTTAATGAAATTGGCGGTAAACATGGCGTGGGCAGAATTGATATGGTTGAAAATCGCCTCGTTGGTATCAAGTCAAGAGAAATCTACGAAGCCCCTGCTGCGGTAATACTGCATGCTGCACATTCAGAACTTGAAAAACTTATTCTTGAAAGGGAATTATTACATTTTAAAACAATAGTAAGTCAAAAATATTCCGAACTCATCTATTACGGATACTGGTTCAGTGATTTCAGAATCTGTCTTGAAAGATTCATTGATGAAACCCAGAAATATGTAACAGGTACTATCAGAGTAAAATTGTTCAAAGGACAATGTACGGTTGTCGGCAGAAAATCTTCTTTCTCTTTATATGAAGAAAAACTCTCTACATATACTGAAAAAGATATTTTTGACCATCGAGCATCAAAGGGCTTCATCGATATTTATGGACTCCCGTTAATTCTTGAAGGTAGAAGAAACAGGAAAAAAGCAAGGTGATATGGAAGAAGAAAAAATCATAAAATGGTTAAAATCTCATTGTTTACCAGAAAGGACAGAAGTAAAAACAGGCATTGGAGATGACACAGCTGTTATTGACTTTAATAGCACCAGTTATCTTTTGTTAACGACAGATGCTGTCGTAGAAAACGTTCATTTCAAAATTAATGATGCAAGTTTTTATCAGATAGGATGGAAGGCACTGGGAGTCAATATCAGTGATATTGCGGCAATGGGAGGCAGCCCTCTATGGGCGCTTGTTTCCATTGGCATGCCCAAAAAAATTGTTTCAGCATATAAAAAACTGTATAAAGGGATTCTTGATATGTCAAAATTGTTTCATGTGGATATTATTGGTGGTAATTTATCACGTTCAGAAATATTGTTTGTGGACATCTTTCTTGCAGGAACCGTAAAAAAGAAAAATCTTGTCCTGCGCAGCACTGCAAAACCAGGAGATATTCTTTTTGTTACAGGATCTCTGGGTGGATCACAAAAAAGAAAACAGTTCACCTTCATTCCAAGAGTCAGGGAAGCACAAGCAATCATTAGTCGTGTGAAACCATCTGCAATGATTGACCTTTCTGATGGACTGGCTGCGGATGCGAGAAAACTTGCAGAAGCATCCGGTTGTGGTTTTGAAATAGCCATTTCAAAAATACCAGTATCGCAGGATGCCTGTGAAAAGGATAAAATTGTTTCTGCTCTGTACGATGGTGAGGACTATGAATTGTTACTGGCAATCCCGCCTGAATCTGTCAGATCTTTACCTACCATTGTTAACGGTATCCCTGTGACAGAAATAGGTAGGCTAACAAAAAAGAAAACCTTTGTACTGAAACATACAAATGGAAGCACAAACAAAATATCAAAAGAAAAATTCAGACACTTTGAATGATAAAAAAAAGATTCTGATATTTGAAACAGACTCTGCGGAAAAAACGGAAAAATTAGGTTCTAAAATCGCAGGCCTGTTGAAAAAACGTAAGATTCATTGTGTGGTTTTTACAGGTCCATTTGGTTCAGGAAAGACGACGATGATCAGAGGAATTATAAAAAAGCTCACAGGTAAAAGCCATGTTACCAGCCCATCTTTCACCATGGTTCATGAATACAGAGAAGATAACATTTCAGTATTTCATTGTGATTTTTACAGGATAAAAAACCCTGATGAACTTGAAAGTATTGGATTCAGAGAGTATGAAAACGGATTCCTTCTTATTGAATGGCCAGAATCTGCTTTTGAAAAAATTCCCGAAAATTCATTAAAAATAACGCTGGATTTTGTCGGATTGAAACGCAGAAAAATCACTGTTATATTTCCATGAAAAAACTTATACTGAAAAGATTGTTACAACTGATTCCGATGCTAATAGGAATGAGTTTTGTTTCCTTCATCATCATACAATCTTCGCCTGGAGATTATTTCGCACAGATGAAAATGAATCCAGAAATTTCTCCAGAAACAATAGAGATGATGAGAACAAGTTTTGGACTTGACAGGCCTCTGTTTGTTCAGTACTTTTTCTGGTTGAAAAATATATGTAAAATGGATTTTGGAATTTCCTTTGCGTATCACATTCCTGTAACGACGTTAATCAAATTCAGACTTAAAAACACATTGTGCCTTGCTATTTTTTCTCTCTTTCTAAGCTGGGTCATAGCAATCCCTCTGGCAGTACTGGCAGGATATAAAGAAGGAACACTGATTGACAAAATTTTTTCCTTGTTTGCATATCTTTCAATTTCTCTTCCATCTTTTTTTGTCGCATTACTCTTTGTTTATTTCATCAGCAAGACAGGCGTTTTACCTCTTGGAGGCACGAGAAGCATTTTTGATATAGACGCAAACGCTTTCTTAATATTTAAGGATTACATGAGACATCTTCTTGTGCCAGGACTGGTACTGTGTTTTGTGAATATTGGCTGGCTTTTCAGGCTTATGAAAAATAATTTTATTGAAGTATACAACACTCCATATATACTGGCGGCATGGGCAAGGGGACTCCCTGCAAGTTCTGTTATATTCAAACATACATTAAGAAATGCACTGAATCCAATGTTCACGATTTTGGGGATGGAAATAGGAAGTATTCTCAATGGTGCTGCACTTACAGAAATAATATGCGGATGGCCAGGAATGGGTAGTCTTATTCTCGAAGCAGTACTTTCGCATGATTTGTATCTTGTAATGGGATCTCTTGTTATTAGTGGATTTCTTTTAATTATTGGCAACCTTATCGGCGATATTTTGATAGCGCTTTTCGACCCGAGAATCAGATTAACATGAAAATATTTTTCCAGAGATTAAAGAATCATAGTAAACTTGCGTATTTCAGTTTCTGGTTCCTCATTTTCTTTTACATTGTTTCATTTCTTGCTGATCTACTGGCGCCTTATCACTTTGATCATCAATTCAGGAACAAACCGTATCATCCACCAACAAAAATTCATTTTGTTGACGAAAACGGACATTTTCACATCAGGCCATTTGTTTACAACATGGTCGTGGATGATCCTGTTTTCAGAACATATCGTGAAGATAAATCCATCAGATACCCTGTGAAATTCTTCGTCGATGGGCCTGAAAGAAAAATCTTTTTTATTTTCAAAACAACAAGATATTTTTTCGGGGTTGACGAACCGGCTGGCATTTTCCTGTTTGGAACTGATACCTATGGCAGAGATATTTTTTCAAGATTACTGTACGGTGGAAGAATTTCTTTATCTATCAGTATTGTGGGAGTATTGATTTCTTTTACGCTTGGTATGATTACAGGAGGTATTGCGGGTTATTTTGGTGGATTACTTGACCAGATTCTCATGAGGTTTGTAGAAATTCTTATGGTTTTCCCTTCTTTTTATCTTATGCTTTCTCTCAGGGCAATGTTTCCACTTAACCTTTCAAGCATCCAGGTATATTTTCTCATCGTACTTATTCTCAGTTTGATTGGCTGGGCGGGACTGGCAAGGATTATCAGGGGCATGGTACTTTCCCTAAAAGAAGAGGACTACGTCCTGGCGGCAAAATCCCTCGGGCTTTCTCACTGGAGAATTTTATTTTTTCACATATTTCCGAATACTTTCTCTTACACAATCACCGCATTAACCATCAGTGTCCCAGGGTATATTATTGGAGAAGCCGCGCTGAGTCTTCTTGGTCTTGGCATACAGGAACCATATCCCAGCTGGGGAAATATTCTATCTTCAACCATTGGAAATCTGAAAGTTGTCGGAGACGCGCCTTGGCTGTTACTTGCTGGAGCATTTATATTTGCAGTATTAATTAATTTCAACCTCCTTGGAGACGCCCTCAGAAATGTTCTTGATCCAAAAAACTGGTAAACATGGAAAAGATCCTTGAAATAAGAAATCTCGCGGTTGTAAGAAAGCAAAAAGTGAATTCCGTACCGGTATTGAATGATATCAATTTTGTTATTGAAAAAGATGAACTATTCTGTCTTGTCGGGGAATCTGGCTGTGGTAAAACAACCCTTGCGCTTTCTATCATGAAATTGCTTCCAAAAAGTTTCGCGGTGAAATCGGGTGAAATTTATGTTAATGGTAAAAATGTGCTGGCAATGGATGAAAAATCAATAAGAAATATCCGGGGTAAGGAAATGAGCATTATTTTTCAGGATCCTGGCGCGTATCTCGATCCACTTTTCACAATCGGGCTGCATATGAAAGAAGCATTGCATGAAGGAATAAAAACCCAGAGGGAAATGATGATCTATGCATTGAATGAAGTTGGCCTTGAGCCATATGTATTGCACAATTACCCCCACCAGTTAAGTGGAGGTCAGCAACAGAGAGTAATGATTGCTATGGCTCTGATCAATAAACCACCTCTCATCATAGCGGACGAACCAACAACTGCCCTTGACATTTTGACAACCTATCAGATTATTAATCTCTTAAACACAATACGCGAGAAGTATCATCCGGGTATGCTTTTCATCACCCATGATCTGAAACTTGCCACAAGAATAGGAACACGCACAGGAATTATGTACAATGGATACATTGTGGAAATTTTTATTCCAGGCAAAACAAAGCCAGTTCATCCATATTCCAGTATTTTGATGGGTGCAGTACACAAACATTTTACAATATCTAAAACAATGTTATCGCGACAATCTGATATATGTCCCTTTTTTGAAAAATGTCCGGAAAAAGAAATTGAATGTCAGAAACAAATCCCATTTGTGTGGAACAAAGATATGACAGGAATAAGGTGCATAAAACATGGAAGAAATTCTTAGATGTGAAAAAATCAGCAAGGATTTTACAATCACGGATTCTCTCGGCATAAAAAAGAGAAAACTCACGGCCGTCAACAATATCTCCCTCAACATACATAAGCATGTGAACCTTGGTATCGTTGGAGAATCGGGTTCAGGAAAAACAACCCTGGCAAAAATATTAATGTTACTGGTCAGACCTGATTCAGGATCCATTTATTACAAGGGTAATGAAATAACAAAACTGTCTGATAGAAAACTTCGCTTTTTCAGAAATCATGTAAGAATAATTTTTCAAAATCCATATAAATCTTTGAATCCGCGATCAACGATTGAAAGGGTAATAAAAGAAGCCATGCTAACAGAAACAAGAGCCCCGGCCGCAGTTGAAAATATTCTTTCGCATGTTGGATTGCCTGCTGAATATAAAAATAAATATCCTCACCAGATGAGCGGAGGAGAAAGACAGAGGATAGCAATCGCAAGGGCGCTGGCAGGTAATCCGGAATGTATCATTGCCGACGAGCCAACTGGCAGCCTTGACGCAACAACCGAAATTTACATCCTGACATTGCTTGAAGAATTGAAAAGAAAATTTGGTCTCACATACGTTTTCATTTCACATAACCTGAATATTATAACAGAATTCTGTGACAGAATTGTGGTAATGTACAGAGGTCACGTCGTTGAACAGGGTTCAGTTGACCAGATATCAAAATCTCCATTACACCCATACACAAAATTACTGTGGAACCCAGAATCTGTAAAAAGTATTGAAAAAGAACAGAAATACGACTATGGATGTCCTTTTCTCCACAGATGTATATTCAGAACGGAAAAATGTTTCCATCAAATCCCTGAACTGAAAGATGGAGGGAACGAACATCTTGTGTCCTGTCTTCTTTACGAATAAAATAAATTGGGTTAAAATCTATTAAAAAAGGAGATCAAATGGCAACAGGGGTACCGGAAACCAAAAAGATTCAAAGACAGCTTACATTGCCGCTCAGTCATGCGTTTAACATGAGTGTTCGCAGCATAAAAATAAGATTCGGTAGGTCCATTATAGTCACGATGTCCATCGTGCTCGGTATAGCGTTTCTGATGTCCATATTGAGCAGCAACGCATTTGTTACAGGAATACTGCAAAAAGGACCGGAAAACATAAAAATTGCTCTCCAACAAAATCTTGAAGAAATGAGAATTCGTCAGATGTGGTTGGTTTCACTTTCGCTGCTTGTCTGCGTTGTTGGAATTGTAAATGCAATGCTTATGGCAGTAACTGAAAGATCAAGAGAAATTGGAACAATGAAATGCCTTGGCGCTCTCGATAAATTTGTCGTTGAACTTTTTCTTCTTGAATCCTCGATGCAGGGACTGACAGGTTCAATAATAGGAGTGATATTTGGTGGCACTGCCACATTTATCATTTATCTTTTTAAATATAAAGGACTAATCTGGAGTATTTTCCCTGCAGGACTATTGCTAAAGTACTCTGCTTTCAGTGTAATTCTGGGAATCGCTATATCTGTCATCGGAGCCATCTACCCTGCCTATGTTTCGACAAAAATGGAACCAGCTGAAGCAATTCGCAGGGAGGTTTAAAAAGGAGAATAACATGCCGAAAGAAGCCATAGTAAGAACGATAGGATTAAAAAAAACATTTTTACTTGGAAAAATCCCGCTTCATGTTTTGAAAGGCATTGACATTGAAATTTATAGAGGAGAATACATATCAATCATGGGACCTTCTGGAAGCGGAAAAACAACACTTTTCAACATGATAGGCGGTCTTGATAAGCCAACAGAAGGCAAGGTGTATATTGATGAGGTTGATATCGCTCAACTTGATGCGTATGAACTGGCGTGGTTAAGATGCAGAAAAATCGGTTATATATTTCAGACATTTAACCTCATACCGGTTATGACAGCCCTTGAAAATGTCATGCTACCAATGATTTTTGGTGGCATGGAAAATGATGAAGCAATGAACAAAGCAAAGGGATTACTTGAAACAGTCGGTCTTGGTGCGCGATTGCACCATAAGCCATTTGAATTGTCAGGTGGACAGCAGCAACGTGTGGCAATCGCAAGAGCACTTGCAAATGACCCGGCAATTATTCTTGCTGATGAACCAACAGGAAACCTTGACCTGAAAACGGGTAAGGAAATCATCCACCTCCTTAAGGAAATGAATAAGAACAAAGAAGTAAGCATCATCACAGCAACTCACGATCTTAAAATGCTTGATGTGTCAGATAGAGTCATATGGATCAGAGACGGTATGATTGAAAGAATAGAAGACAGAGAAAACCTGCAAATTAAAGTCGGAGAAGTGGAAGGAGAGGAAGCAGGTTGATGCACGAGGATAAATTTATTTTTGGAATCATTGGTTGCGGAAACATAGGTTATGCTATTACCAAAGGATTGACAAAATATGCAAATATTCCTGCTGCGTTCATCTGCGCTAATGATATAGACCAATCAAAAGCAGAAACGTTTAAAAAACAACTGGGCATTCAAATTCTGTCTCTTTCTGATCTTGTGAAAAAATCACGGTTCATAATACTTGCTGTCAAACCAAAAGATATTTCTGCATTATGCCGCAATATTTCTTCTTTTGTTGAAAATTCTTCTATTGTGATAAGCGTTGCAGCCGGTATTAAAATAGAATCCCTGAACAAGAATTTCGGGAAAAAAATACCCACCATCAGAATGATGCCAAATCTTGCGGTTGAATACGGTAAAGGCCTCATTGGTTATTGTTCTGAAAATGTGCCTGAATCTGATGTAAAAGACATTGTGGGGATTTTTTCAAAGATTGCATTCTGTTTTCCTGTCAGGGAAAACGAAATGTTTCTTGTAACAGCAGTCGCTGGCAGCGGTCCTGGTTTTCTCTTTTATGTTGCCGAATTGATATACAAATTTCTGATAAAGAAAAACTTTTCTGAAGAAATTTCAAGAAAGGTTGTTGCATATCTTTTTGAAGGCACGGGACTGATGCTTTCAAACTCTGAAGCAAAACCTTCGGTCTTAAAAGAACGGGTGTGTTCTCCAGCAGGAACAACCATAGCAGGTATTTCTAAACTAACGGAAAATAATCTCGATTTAATTCTGGAAATGGCTTTTGAAGCCGCAGAAAAAAGAGCGATTGAACTGTCAAAATAACACAATCGATATCAGGAGGAAATATGAATGAACTCTCCAGAATCAAAGAAACTGTTGCGTTTCTGAAACCCCTTACGCGAACGAAACCAGAAATAGGTATTATCCTTGGAACAGGCCTCGGTAAATTCACAGAGAGAATCAATATTGAAAAAGTTATTCCTTACAATTCCATTCCAAATTTCCCTGTCTCTACTGTTGAAGGTCACGCAGGTAACCTCATCTTCGGAACAATTGGAAACAAAAAAATCGTCGCTTTCCAGGGGAGATTTCACCTTTACGAAGGTTATACTGCATCGGAAATTGCTCTTCCAATCAGAGTTTTGAAATTTCTTGGGGTCGAAGTTTTGCTTGAATCTAATGCCGCAGGCGGATTAAACCCAATGTTTAAGGCAGGCAACATTGTAGTCATTACTGACCATATCAATCTTACCGGACACAACCCCCTGATAGGAACCAATTACGAAGAAATTGGTGTAAGATTCCCTGACATGTCCAATGTATATGATGCGAAAATCATTGAACTTGCCGAAAATATCGCCCTTGAGAAAAAAATCCCCATCAAAAAGGGTGTTCTGGTGGGATTAACAGGTCCGAATCTTGAAACAAAGGCAGAATACAGATTTCTCAGAGCAATCGGCGCTGACATGGTTTGCATGTCCACGGTTATCGAAGTTATTGCCGCAGTGCATGCAGGTTTAAAAGTTTTTGGTGTATCTGTGATAAGCGATATGTGCCTGCCTGACGCCCTCAAAGTTACAACCTTTGAGGAAATACTTGCAACAGCCGCGGCAGCAGAACCTTTCTTGACAGACCTTTTTGAAAGTATTATAATTAAAATTCAGACAACGGATAACAAATGAGCGAAAAAGAAAAGACAAGATCAGATGGGAAAAAAGTAACACAAACGTTGGTGGAAAAAACCAACATTCGCTGCCGGGTATGTTTTATCGTAGATGGATATTATCCGGATGAAAAAAAATGCAGGCATTGCGGTGCCCGTCTGTTTGAAATAGACAGATATTAGGGAGGGGGTGACAGTATCTCTGTGGAAAAACAACACCACGAACACTTTGAAAAACTTTTCAAACAATTCAAACGAGAGGTTGAAAAGGAAGGCATCATAAGGGAAATCAAGAAACGTGAATTCTATGAAAAACCCAGCCAGTTGAGGCGTCGTAAAAAAATCAGAAAATATCGGACTCAATCTGTGTGAAAAATTCAATGCAACAAAATAGTTTTATCACAATTGGTTTGAATCCATGCCTTGATGTTAACTGTTATGTTAAGGAATTCAAATCAGATGATGTGATCCGAATTAACAAAAAGGTTGTATCTGCGGGTGGTAAGGCCATTAATATCGCAAAATTTCTTTGCCAGTTTGACGCAAATATCCAAACAATCGGCATGGTGGGCGGTTATAACGGAATCCGTTTCAAAAACCTGCTAAAAAATTCAGGCATTTCAACTGATCTCATGTTTGATATAGATGGAGAAACCAGAGAAAATTACAATTTTTTTTTGAAGATGGTACAGTTTTACGATTCAACGAATCCGGTCCTGCCATAAAAAAACAAACCCTGAGAAAAATACTTGATTGTGTGTTCAGTATTGACTTTACTCATGCAAAATGGATTCTTATTTCTGGTAGCATACCACCCGGTATACCCGAAAATTTTTATGCAAAATTGATAAATAAAATCCGCCGCAGAGGAAAAAATACGTTCATCGGACTTGATACAGATGGAAAATTTCTCGAATATGGCATTCGTGAAAAACCCGATCTGATAAAACCAAATATCTGGGAACTTGAAAGGCTTATGGCAAAAAAAATCTTGAATTTTGAACATTTGCTTAAAGCAGGTCAAAAACTCCTGAACTCAGGTATTCCTTTTATTATCGTAACAATGGGAAATAAAGGGGCTGCTGGATTTTCAAAAAACGGCTTTTTCTATGCAAAAGGACCAATTATCAATAATCCCGGTTCCGTTGGGTGCGGCGATGCTCTTCTTGCTGGCTTTGTTCTGTCCTTTTCTAAAACAGGCAACTTTAAACAATCATTGAGATTCGCGGTTGCATCAGGAACAGCAAAGGCAGCCAGACCATTTACAGATTTCCCCTGCCCTGGTGAAGTAAAAAAAATCCTTAAAAAAACATCTATTTGCGGTCTTGACGACCTGGACGAAGAAACAAAAAAATCACTCCTCCCAGAAGTGCCTGAAAAAAAATCAAAACCAGATTAATCAGTGCCATCGCAATTGCCGCTTCCTGTCCGATATAAGGTTTAAAGAAAAACAGATACCCGTATTCCCTTATTCCAAGTCCGCCAAGCGAAGGAACCATTGCTGAAAGCCATATGATTGGAATAAAAATAAAAAACAATGGAAAAGGAACAGGTGAAGTCCCAGCAGGAGAAATCATTATCATGCAGAGATACTGGACATAAACAGAAAGTACCTGTACACCGATGCTTGCCAAAAAGGCGTTGATAAAAACCCTGCGGTTGATACCATAATCCCTGAGATGATTGTAAAATGCCTTCAACTTCTGTCTGATTTTATGCGGAAAGACTTTGCCTGTGAAAATAGCAAGTTTATCCCAGAATATCATAAACCAGATAAATAGCACAAGAGCGAAAAGAAACACAAGGGAAATTTTCAACTTCACAGGCAGATGTCTCTGGTAATATAATAAACTGAGTATTGCCATGAAAATGGTTGACGAAGAACCAATAAAGCGGTCAAAAATTACAGAAGTACCAAGTTTCAATTTCTCTTCCTGATCCCTGGTGATATAAAAAATTTTGATTGCGTCTCCACCTGCGCCAGTCGGCAAAATAATATTAAAATACAACCCGATAAGAGAAAGGTTCCACACACTTGCAAAGGATATTTTTTTTCTGAATTCATCAAGAACAAAATACCATCTAAGAGCCATAAAAAAAGTCACCACATAATTAATCAAAATGATCGCGATGAAAAATGGCATATATACATTTCGCAAAATTCCAATCATCTGTGAAATGTCAATCTTCCTGGTAATCAAGAATATAAAAAACGCACTCACAGATATTTTAAACAAAACACCCATCAATCGTTTCATTTTTATTCCAATAAAAATTCTATCCTGTTCTGCTGGAAATAAGTTCCTTTCTTATACTATCAAGAATTCCATTGATAAACTTCCCGGCGTCCTGAGAACTATAAATTTTGGAAATTTCAATCGCCTCATTTATTGCCACAATGTCAGGCACTTCAGGAACAAAAACCATTTCATACACAGCAATTCTTAAAATATTACGGTCGATATAACTCATCCTTGATATATCCCAGTTTGTACAATATTTTGCAAGCAATCCGTCAATAAATTGTAGATTCTTTATCACACCCATTACAAGAGTCCTGGCAAGATGATAAACCTGCTGGTTTTGCTCTTCATCTTTCAGCACATCAACAACCTTTTCTTCAACCATTAAGTTGTGTATGTCAAGTTGATAACACGCCCTTAACGCAGAAATTCTTGCATTTCGTAAGATCTTTTTCATTTCAACAAATCATTAATATTTGCCATTTCAATGGCTGAAAGCGCAGCACTCCAGCCCTTGTTTCCCATTTTTGTCCCGACTCTTTCTGTTGCCTGTTCGAGGCTGTCTGCGATAATAATCCCATAGGTAACAGGCACAACCCCTTCACTGTTAATCTGTCCTAAAATCCTTGTAACCTGTCCTGCCACATATTCAAAATGCGGTGTTGCCCCACGAATAATAACTCCCAGGCATATCAGAGCATTGTATTTTTTTAGAGACGCCATTTTTCTTGCTGCAAAACCAATCTCAAATGAACCTGGTACCCAGACAATATCAATACCTTCATCTGACGCACCATGTCTTTTAAGACAATCCATTGCCCCATCAAGAAGATTTTTCGTCAGAAATTCATTAAACCTGCTTATCACGATTCCGAAACGCTTTCCTTCCGCAGAAAGATTTCCTTCAAAAATTCTCATTTTTTCCTCCCTTTGTTCTGAAATGAACACACATTTTTAATCATATGTTTCATTTTTAATCTTTTTGTTTCGAGATATTTAATGGAATGTGGATTCGGTGCCACCTCTATGGGAACGCGTTCAACAATCTGTATCCCATAACCTTCAAGACCAATAATTTTTCTGGGATTGTTGGTTAAAAGTCGAATATTGGTCAGCCCTAAATCAAGAAGAATCTGGGCGCCGATACCATAATCCCGCAGGTCATCCGGGTAACCAAGATACAGATTTGCTTCAACAGTATCAAGTTTCTTCTCTGCCTGAAGTTTATATGCCTTCAGTTTATCCGCAAGACCTATGCCCCTGCCTTCCTGAGGTAAATATATCAGTGCACCTCCGTGTTGTGAAATCATTTCAAGAGACCTGTGCAATTGATCGCCACAATCGCATCTAAAGGAATGAAAGATGTCTCCAGTGAGGCACTGTGAATGAACCCTTACCAGTGGTATTTTTTTATTCTCTGGCAGGTTTTTTACTAAAGCCAGATGATTGTTACCTTCTATTTTATCCCTGTAAAGAAAAAGGTCGAAAGTTCCAAATTTTGTCGGCAACTCAACAGACAATATTCTTTCAATCAGTTTTTCCCTCATCCTTCTGTATTTTATTAAATCTGCTATTGTAATGATTTTCAGGTTATGTTTTTTTGCAAATTTCAATAATTCAGGCATTCGCGCCATAGAACCATCGTCCGCCATTATTTCACATATCACTCCCGCAGGATAGTGTCCCGCAATTCTTGCAAGGTCAACCGCTGCTTCAGTGTGCCCGGCACGAACAAGCACACCGCCATGTTTTGCCTGAATGGGAAAAACATGCCCCGGTCTTGCAAGATCTTCTGGTTTTGTGGAAGGATTGATCAAAAGTTTTATCGTCTTTGCTCTATCATAGACTGAAATACCTGTTGTCACTCCATTTTTTGCATCAACAGAAACAGTAAATCCGGTTTGATGAAGTGCTGTGTTATCTTCCACCATCGGAGATAAATTTAACTCTCTTATTCTTTCCTGGGTTAATGCTACACATATTAATCCCCTGGCATGTTTAGCCATAAAGTTGATGTGCCCTGGACTTATCTTCTGAGCCGAACAAATCAAATCTCCTTCATTTTCTCTTTTTGCATCATCAACAACAACGACAAATTTCCCTTTTTTCAAATCCTCTATCGCTTTTTCCACAGTGCTGATTTCAGAAAATTGCTTCCTTACTGATTTCATATTTTTCCCTGTGTGTTTTTCCTTCTACTGTAGATTTCACAATGATATCCGTTTCAACATTCACTTTATCACCGATATTTTTCTCGCCAATTGTGGTATGCTCAATCGTATATGGAATTAACCATATAATAATCTGATTGCCAATAATATCAGCCACAGTAAGAGAAATTCCGTCTATCCCAACAGAACATTTGCGAACAAAGTACTTTATAAAATGAGCAGGGACCTGCACTTTAATAATATAGTTATCTCCCTCATTTTTCTTGTCTGAAAGTGTACCAGTGAAATCAATATGTCCTGAAAGAAAATGACCACCCACTCTTTCACCATATTTCAATGCCCGTTCAAGATTGACTTTTGATCCTGTTCTAACATAACCAAGGGTTGTCAATTTCTTTGTTTCGCGGGAAATTGTTGCATAAAATATACCACGATTGATTTTCTCAACTGTTAAACATACCCCATCTATACTGATACTGTCCCCTTCATGCAAATCGTCAAGGACTGTGTATGCTCTTATGCCAATTTCTGATGCCTGCCCTTTATTCTTCTTTTCAACAACGATTCCTGTTTCTTCAATTATTCCTGAGAACATTTTTAAACACAATCAACACATCGTTTGAAAACCTGATAATTTCTCCAAGACGAAAATTTGAATCTATTATCGGCGGCGTAATACCACCTTTAAATGGCGGATACACCGCATCACCACCAATAATTTTGCCGCCAACAAATACATAAATCTTATCAAACACTCCACAGTCGTAAAAAGACGTCAAAGTGTTTGTACCTCCTTCAACAAACAACCTGCCTATGCCCTTATCATACAAAAATTTGATCACCTGTCGAATATCAAGAAATCCCGCAGGAGTCCTATCAATCTCAATAAATTCAACATTTTCCGGGTATTTTACCCATGCTGGTTTTGTATCTTTACCTGTAAAAACAACCACGTTTCCCTGGTTATTTAAAAACATTTTCGTATCTGGTGGACATTTAAGATCACCATCGATAATAATTTTTGTATAACGTTTATTTTTCAGAAGCGATTTCCTGACTCCCCCAGGAACAGAATAATCAAGTTCTGGATCGTCTTTGATAACAGTTCCTGCTCCGACCATTATTGCATCATATTGAAATCTCAAGTTCCTGTTGAATTTTCTTGCATCCTCAGATGTGATCCATTTTGAGTTGCCGGAAGCATCAGCAATTTTGCCATCAATACTCATCGCCCATTTGAGAGTAATAAAAGGCCTTTTCTGTTTCATATATGTAAAATAAGATTCATTTAACTCCATGGCATGATTTTCTAACAGGCCATATCTCACTTCTATACCATGATTTTTTAAGATTACGACAGTTTTCCCGTTCACGCGAGGGTTTGGATCCAGGGTACAAAACACAACCTTTTTAATACCTGCTTTGATAATTGCGTCAGTACAGGGAGGAGTTTTGCCATAATGGCAGCATGGTTCAAGATTTACATAAAGAATAGCATCTTTTGCCTTTGCGCCTGCCATTTTCAACGCTTCCACTTCTGCGTGAGGCAATCCATAAGCTTTGTGCCAGCCCTGTCCAACAATGTGGCTTCCTTTGACGATAACAGCACCGACCATAGGATTGGGGCTGACCAGTCCAAGTCCATTTTCTGCAAGAGAAAGACATTTTTTCAGGAAAAGTTCATCCCTGGATAATTTCATCTCATTTCCTGACCACCGGTGACATTAATCGCCTGACCTGTCATATAATTAGCACGGTCACTTGCAAGAAAAACAGCCACATTAACAACATCTCTGTATGTACATGGCCTACCAAGTGGTACCTGATCAATATATTTTTTCTTAACCTCCTCTATTGAAATTCCCCATTTTTTCGCGTATTGCTGAAACAAACTTGTCTGCCACAGAGGACTCTCAAGAATATTACCCGGACATATTGCATTAACCCTTATATTAAATGGCGCAAGGTCAAGTGCAATACTTTGTGTCAGACCAATTCCACCGAATTTGCTTGCTGCATAAGCACAATTCCAGTAACTTCCCTTTTTACCCGACTTTGAGTTAATCTGAAGGATGACTCCGCTTCGCTGTTTCTTCATCACCCTTGCTACATATTTTGCGCAGACAAAATATCCTGTCAAATTCACCTCAATAATTTTCCTCCAGTCCTCCTCTGGAAAATCTGTAATTTCATAAGCCCTCAAGATACCCGCGTTTGCAATAAGAATATCAATCCTGCCAAACTCTGATTCAATTGCCTCAATTTCATTTCTCACCTGATTCTCATCAGTAATATCAATCTTTGCTTTTCTGCCATATCTGTTCATTTCTTTCAGTTTTTCCGCAACTCTATCAAGATTACTTTCGTCCACATCCCAGGGACATATAATTGCTCCCTCTTCTGCAAATCCATAACTCAACGCTTCTCCAAGACCTCTTGCTGCTCCTGTGATAATTGTGATTTTATCTTTCAGAACCTGTGATTCCATGATTCACTCCTGTATCTTCACGACAACCTTTAATACACTACCATTTTTCACAAGACGGATTCCTTTTTCAATATCTTCCAGTGGTATAACTTCAGTAATAAATTTTGATGGATCTATTTTCCTCGAAGATATTAAATCCACTGCCTTCTGGTAATCTTTTCTATTTGAAGCAAAGGCACCAAAAACTGAAATCTCCTGGTAATGAATGAGATTGCTGTCAATCGTAATCATTGAATCATCTTTTGGTAGCCCCCCGAAGAAACTGATTCTGCTGCACGGTGCCGCAATGGAAAATGCCTCAACCTGGGCCTGCTTTGCAGGACAGGCGGTAATAATTACTTCAGCTCCATAATTTTTTGTAATATCTTTTATTCTGGCAACAGTATTTTCAGTATTTGGGTCTATCAAAATAATATCTTCAAACTGGTTTGCAAATTTTTTTAAACGATCAAAAGCAGGATCAACCATGATTACCTTTTCTGCTCCTGATGCTCTGGCAAGAACAGCATGCATAAATCCAATTGGACCACCTCCATAGATAACAACAGTATCTCCACTCTGTATGTTTAAGTAATTCTGAGCATTGATCGCACAAGAAAGAGGTTCTATAAGAGCCCCTTCCAGTAAAGAAACATTTTCAGGTAAAGTCACCCAGGCGTTCTGTCTAATAGCAGGCGCTGGAATAATCATAAATTCAGCAAATCCTCCTGAATAATAATAACCGATCGCTTTTGTTTCAGGGCACAAATTATAAAGACCTTTTTCACACGCTCTGCAGTGTCCACAACCTATGGAAGTCACCGGTGTAATTCTGTCACCTTTTTTCAAGTTCGTGTTCACATTTTTTCCGATTTCAACAATTTCTCCAGTGATTTCATGCCCGATGATGGCTGGTGGAATAACCTTTTTATGTCCGTGGAAAAAAGTTCTTACATCGGTCCCGCATATCGCACAATAATTGACCTTCATCAAAATTTCATCTTCTGCACAAAATGGCGATTCCCAGCTCCCTACACTGATTTTTTCTGGACCATTGAAAATTGCGGCTTTCAAAATTCCCTCCTTTTTGAACAATTTTATTAATTATTTTACTTCACTTTTATCATTTATGGAAATTTACAGGTTGAAAAAATCTCAAACAGACATTAAAATTTTTTCATGAGAAAATTCAATCAATTTGCCATTTTATTGTTGCTATTACAAACCATTCTGTATTGTTCAGATATCAGGGTGTATTTTTCTCCTTCCCAAAAGGTTGACAGATTAATCATGGACAGAATGCTTCAGGCAAAAAAATCAGTTTATATTGCAACTTATACATTTGGATGGAATGAAGGATTTGAAACCCTTGAAAAACTTGCAAAAAAAGGCATTGATATCAAAATACTTCTGCAATTTCCACAGGAAAATATTAATTTCAAACATACCCATATAAAAATCAAACAATGGAATAAAAAAAATTGTCGTTTGCATGCAAAATTCATTGTCATTGATGGGAAATATGTATTTGCAGGTTCTGCCAATTTCACTGAAAATTCTCTTATATGGGACTCGAATAATATTGTATTTTTTGATAATGAAAATGCAGGTAAGGTGTTTGCAGAAAATTTTTTGCTTCTGTGGAATGGTTCAATGGATTGCAAGACCTATAAGGATCAGACAGTTGAAATATATTTTTCACCTGTTTATGATTGCACACAAATCATAAGAAATGAAATAGGGAAAGCCCAAGATAATATCAAATTTGCAATGTTTTCATTTACCTCTGATTCTATTGCAGAAGAAATTTGCAGGATCGGACTTAAAGGCGTCAAAATTTATGGAATTTTTGAGGGTTCTCAGAATCCAGTATCAAATGAATATGATTTTTTGAAGAGATTCCATTTCTTTAACATCAAAAAAGATTGCTTTGTGGAAAACATTCATGATAAGTTCACAGTCATTGATGAAAAAACTGTGTTAACAGGTTCTTTCAATTACACAGAATCAGCAAGAAAAAATATTGAAACACTCATTGTCATAAAAAGACCTGACATCACAGCACTTTACAGCAGAAGATGGAAACACCTGTGGTTATGGTATTGACAATAATCAGATTTTTTTGTTCCAGGCATTAATAAAATTTCTTATTGACCTATCATAACTTTTTTCTGCCTCACGCGGGAAAAAACAACCAGGAATCTCGCCATTATCTCTGTGATACGCAACACATTCACAACACATACCACGTTTGTTGCAAGAAATATATGTGCAGGTACAATTTTTCAGATTCGTATCCCTATTAATACATTTCATGGTTGCCTCCTGCTTACTTTTTAAGAACGTTTTTTATAAAACTTTTCATTGTTTCAGGATCAAGCCCGTGTTCGGCATACAATTCATCAGGGGTACCGGAACTCCCATATTTTCTGATACCAAACCTGTGAAATTTTACATTAACCTGCTTTTCTGCAATATGTGCCGCTATGGTCATACCAAGTCCTGAATCAGCCACATGGTCCTCATAAGAAATGATTAAACCAGTTTTTATCCCGGACTCCATTGCATCCTGATCGATTTCAACAGGACAGGAACAATTAATAACACCAATACTGATTCCCTCCTGATTGAGCTGGTTAGAAATAGCAATTGCCCTTGGCACCAGTGCACCCATAGTATAAATATATCCCTGTTTCCCGTATCTTAAAATATCTGCCTTACCATATTCAAAATTGTAGTTTTCTCCAAACAATGGTTTTCCATCAGGAGTTGTTATAACCGGGGTGTTGGAACGTCCCATTCCAACAAAGAAATTTCCTGGATGTGCTGCCACATATCTTATGACCCTGTCGGTTTGATTGGCATCTGCAGGTATAACAAGTTTCATCCCGAAAACATTTCTAAAAAGGCCAATGTAATCAATACACTGATGAGTTTTCCCATCCTCACCTACATCCAGACCAAGGTGCGTACATACAATTTTCAAATTTGTGTAATTCTGATCGTTCAACCTGTGCTGATTGTAGGTTTCATCCACCCCAAAAACACCAAAATCTGCGAAAAAACTGATAGCACCCTCAACAGAAGCAGCGCCTGATACTGTTGCGGCATGATGCTCCTGAACCCCACACTGAAAGAATTTTTCAGGAAATTGTTTCGCAAACAAATCTGTTTTGACAGAACTCGCGAGGTCGCAGTCAAAGACAATAATAGGATTTTCTTTGTTATCTTTGTTTACCATGCCCAGATCCAGAAGTGCATTTCCAAATGCACTTCTGTTATCAATTTTTGTACCTGGCTCATATATGCGGGGTTTTCCCTGATTAATCGAAACTTTTATATCAAAATTCCTTTTCGGAAATGAATAATTTTTCCTCTTCCGTATCTCTTTATATTTTTCCAGGTCACCTTCTAACCCCAGTTCTTTGACTGCCTTATAATAATCTTCTTCTCCAAGGGTTTTTCCATGATAGGCGCACTTACCTTCCATAAAAGAAACGCCTTTTCCAATGGTTGTACTTGCAATAATGCAAACTGGTTTCTTGACTTCAAGACTGTTTTTTATCGTGCTGTAAAGTTGACCGAGATCGTGCCCATCAGTTTCCATTACTTCCCATCCATCAGCAAGATAATTTTCCTTAATGTTATTGGGCATGATATCAAAAATACAACCACTGATTTGAATTCTGTTATAGTCAATAATGACCCTGATATTGTCAAGTTTATATTTCATTGCAAAACGTCTTGCTTCTCCCACCTGCCCTTTTGTCTGTTCACCATCACTCATCAATACAAAAGTAAAAGCATCCCTATTTTTCATCTTATCAACAAGTGCATAACCACACCCAGCAGACAATCCCTGCCCAAGATTTCCTGTTCCCCACTCAACCCCTGGTACTTTTCTTACAACGTGTCCTTCAAAAATACTGCCGGTCTGCCTGAATGAAGCAATTGCCGTGTCAAGGTCAAAAAAACCAAGTCTTCCTAAAACAGCATACACCCCGGGAGAAGTATGCCCGAAACTGACAAGGATTTTATCTCGATCAGGATCATCAGGCGCTTCAGGACTTATTGCCGCATAATGGAAAACAATATTATAAATTTCCATCGCAGACATTGAACCACCGGGATGCCCTGATTTTGAAATAGTCGTCATCGTAAGCACATCTCTTCTACACAGATTGCTAAATTCCTGAAGTTTCTTTATTTCACTTTCAGACAACTGGCTATAAGGAAATCTTTTTGTGTTCATTTTTCTCCTTTCATGAAAGCAGTTGAACATGTTTTTTCAGGTGCCCTTCAACAAAACGGAAATAAAGTTCATAATTTTTTTTAATCAGAGTGTAATAATGTTCCTTCATTTTCTGCCCTTCAGGAGTATTGCCAATAATACTTCCGTAACTGATATGAATCAATTGCCTGACATTATTATCCAAAAACATTTCTTCAAGATTTTCATTTCTCATTCTTTCTGAATTAACCTTTGAAATATCTGCAGAAATTTCATACGATTTTGAGTTCTTTTCAAAGTCCTTTAGTGCAACTTCCATACACCGGGCAAAAAATTCCCTGTCAACGACTGCAATTGTTTTCAATGACTGGATCCATGAAGTCCCGGATGTCTTCACATGAAACCCATTGCCAAGTGTTTCCTTAAATACGGGATAAATACTGAACTTGTCGCTTCCCGAGTGAAGCGAAATTTTGTACAAACCAAAATGTTTTCTTATGTTATTATGAATCTCAAGATCTCGAACAAATTCACCTATATCCCCAATATAATCTATTCCTTTTTCAAATCTTCCCGGAAATCGTAATGCAAGACTATCAAATTCGATCTTTCTTTTTTTAAGTTCCATCACAATAAACACGTGTGCGTATGGAGTCGTTGGTACCTTTGTTTCATCAACTGAAACCTCAAAATCAAAATCATTTTTTTGGTCAGAAATAAATGTGTAACACTCTTCAATGAAATCGATAGCGCTTCCGTAAGTAGTAGCAAGATCTGAAATCATTTCTTCAGTGAAAACAAAAGAAAATCCCTCACAGGCAAAATTTTTGCCAGCATATTCTTTGCAATACCTCTCAATATTATACTTTTCGCATGATGATACCTCTGAATGGCTTTTTATTTTATCAGATGGGTCTATAGTGAAAAATGTATATCCAGCGGAAATTGCCTGCTGAAGCACATCTAAACTTTTAGCATGGTCAGCATCTGCGCCAAATCCATCTGACCAACCACAGACAAAACACCAGAAAATCGCGTCGTCAAGAACCTGCTTGAATGTTCTTCCTGTTCTTTCAAGTTCTCTTGCTGACTGCTGTGCAAAAATCGGAAAAAATTCACTACCCTTCACTGCCCGGATATGGCCAGGGGTTGCAAAACCTGTTCTGTCACCAAAACCAAAAGAATTTTTCATTCCTGCACAGGCCGGTGCGAGAAAAGAAAAAGTGTTCCTCAATATCTCAATTGACTTCTCGCGTTCAATAAACTGAAAAGATTTATTACCAATCACCAGATACATTTCTCCATTTTTTTCAGCAATGAAGTAATAGTCATCCCCATGTTTTCTTAATGAACTTTCAAGAAATCTAAAATCAGGGTATTTCTCCTTAAATAAACGATTCATTTTCTCCTTTCATAGAGTTTATCTATATCAGGTACGCATCCGTTCTTCAACCTGAAAAGTATCTCTCCTGCATTTTCAACAACAAGAGTATCCTGCTTCTTGCGAAAATCATCGATATTTATTTCGTCTGGACTTATGTACCCCAGGTTAATCTGCTGACAAACATGTTGATCTATGCCTGTTGCAAGATGAACATTGATTCTTGGGGTTTCAACTCCATCAACAAACGTTCCAATTCCTTTCACATGTGTTGAATGAGCAAGAATTCCACCCGGGAAATTTTTAAATTTTTCCCATTGTTTGAGAAAATAGTCACGCGTATGATATCCAACCTGCTTTATATATTTCCCATGAGTATAAGACACCTCTGTTATATGTGGTGCGTAAATAATCAAACTTCCTCCATCAGAAACAATCGGTTCAAGTTTGTACATACATTTACCAGCAGTCCATATATCATCATACATTACTGGCGCCATCGAAAGCACCTGTTTATAACTTTTCTCAACATATTCAATGTTCAATTGTGCCGATAAATCTGCTGCCGCAGACCATGCTTCATTGTCGCCTGCAAAGATTCCATAGACCTTTTTTTCCTTTACAACATAGCATATCTGAGTTATCGGTTTTTTTATAAAAGAAACTGCTTTATTGATTGCTTCTCTTACAGGAGTATTTTTCACGCCATTAATTTTAGGATTTGTAATCAATGCTCCAAGCCAGTGAAACTTGTGCAGGAAATGGGGTCCTGAAATTCCAGGGAAAAGATACTTATACCCCCCGGAAAATCCAACAACTTCATGAGGAAAAACTGGCCCGGCAAGTACAATATGGTCGTAATCAAGGATAATCCTGTTGATTGTAACAGGAATGTTTTCGTTCAAAAGCCCACCAGAAATTTCTGAAATTTCATCGGACGTAATGGTACCGATTTCCAGTATAGTTTTTTCATCATCCCAGCAATGTTGAAATATCTGCGTCTTCGGATATTTCCCCTGAAACTCGTGACAGTTTATTCCAAACAATTTTTCAATATTTTCCCTGGACATTACTGGATGCGTTCCAAGGGCTATCATAAAATCCAGCCGTGCAGTAACATGATAGAGAGTGTCAGCAATGGTTCTGAAAACAGTTCCTGTTGGACCAGATCTGGTACTATCAGGTATAATCACCAGAACCCTTTGATTTTTCTCCAACCCAACAGAAAGAACAATATCTCGCAAAATAGAACCAAAATCCTGTTCAGATAACGCCACATCTTTGTTGCCTGTGCCCTTTTTCATAATATCAACAACCTCCCATCAGGATTAAACTGTTCATAAAGAGATTTCCTTATTTCCTGATTTTTTCTGTAAGCAACGACATGGTTGTAATTCTGGTTTTGCCACGGTGGTGTGTCTGGTAGGGCTTTAGAAAATTCATCAATCAAGTGTTGCTCCATTTCCACATGGTACTTACCCTGTAAAAACAATCCAAACGCCTCAGAAAATTGTTTCCAGGAATCATTTTCAATTCCAGGTGTAACGGGATAAAAAAAACCATTATTTTTTTTGATGGCATCAAGGTCTCCAGGGGCATCACCAATCATAAGGACCTGTTCATCAGAATATTTGCCAATTTTCTTCAAAATCTCTATATGGTATGTTTTGCTTCCCATTTCCTGACCGCAGATAATTTTCACATATTTCAAAAGATCATGGGTATCCCAGTAATTGAATAAGTCCTGGTACGGTGTTTGAGAAACTACAGCAATATCCGCATGTTTGTATATCATTTCAAGACATTCTCTCACGTTTTCAAATGGCTGAATTTTATCAACGATCACATCAAGCGCTTTATTAACTGCATGACTCCATCCTGAAAGTTTATAAAGTTCAAAATCAAGTGGTCTTGTTGAAATAAACTGGCTCAACGAAATATTTCCCATACCAGAATTGTTGTTTCTGCAAAATTCAATATACTGGTCAACAGGTTCAATGTTCGGCACAACCACATTCATTTTTTCTACTTGGGATTGAACATCCTTCCGACTGTTCAAAGCCATCAATATCAATCTGATAGCGATAAACCTGTTGCAACCTCGGTGAACAGAAAAAAGATTATAAAATTCAGCAACCTCTCTAAAGTAGGATTCAATCTTCCACAGTTGATAAAATTCCATGTATAACGGATGAAATATCAGCATCTGTTTGGCATTCATGTTGTCAACAATACATCCATCCGTATCAATTGCCACAAGAAAATCTTTTGTTTTCTTGAACAACTTCTTATGCTCTTCTGGATTTTCTTGCAATTTTCGGCCTGCAGGTTTTTCAAACATATGCAATAGTAAAACCAGTGATTTGCACCCGGAATATTAAATCTCATTTACTTTGTAATTTCCCTTTCAGGTCTTCCGGGAAGCAACCATTCAGTATGGAACTCGCGCACCTTTCCTTCTTCATTTGTAACAAGTTCTGGATCATCAGGCCCACCAATTTTAAAATAACCGTGGGCTCCGAAATAATCTCGCTGAAGAGCAGAAACCTGGGCAGACGGCATCACAGGTGACGTAATCTGCATTATGTAATCAAGTGCACCAGACATAGCCAGAACAGGAACTCCGCCATGGTGAGCGATATCAATAAATTTTGCAAGTTTTCCTGCATTGGTCTCAACAAAACTGGCAAATTTTGGTGCTGCAAGAAGATTGGGAAGATCCGGTTCAGCTTCATATGCCTTGGTAATTTCGTCGAGAAATTGAGCCCTGATGATACATCCCGCACGCCATATTTTTGCGATTCTGCCTATATTGAGGTTGAAATTGTATTCTTTTGATGCAGCCTGAAGTAAAGCAATTCCCTGAGCATAGGATGAAATTTTGGCTATGTACAGAGCGTCGTGGGCTATTTCAACAATTGACTTTTTATCTCCATTGAATTTGCCTGACGCAATTGTGATTTTTTTTGCCATGGATAGACGTAATTGTTTATCCTGAGACATCTCTCTTGAAAACACTGCTGCAGCAATTGTTGGAATCGGCACCAGTAGTTCAAGAGCGCTTTGAACAGTCCATGTTCCAGTGCCTTTCATTCTCGTAATGTCAGCGACCCTATCAACAAGAAATTCGTCAGAACCCTGATGTTTCTGTTTCATGCTATCAGCAGTGATTTCTATCAAATATGATCTCAAAATATCATCCTTACCATTCCATTGTGCCATAATTTCAGCAATTTCGTCTGCTCTCATTCCGATGTTTTTAAAAAACCACGCAACCTCACCAATCAACTGCATATCCCCGTATTCAATTCCATTATGAATGGTTTTCACAAAGTGACCTGCTCCATCAGGCCCTATGTAATCAACACATGGTTCACCATCATATGCCTTTGCTGAAATATCTCTGAAGATTTTCTCCACAAGATTGTATGCTTCTTTCTGCCCACCAGGCATAATGGCAGGCCCTTTCAACGCACCTTCTTCTCCTCCTGAAACGCCTGTCCCGATAAAAAGAATTCCTTTTTCTGACAACATTTTATTTCTTCTGATTGTATCCTTAAAAAATGAATTGCCCCCATCAATAATAAGGTCCCCTGTTTTCAGATAAGGGAGAAGCGTTTCGATGAAATTATCTACTGGTTGTCCTTCTTTTACCATCAGCATAATCTTTTTTGGACTTTCCAGAGAATCAACCAGATCCTTTAATTCATAGGTAGGAATAATATTTTTTCCTCTGGCAGGACCTTCTGCAAACGCTTTTGTTTTCTCTGCTGTTCTATTATAGACTGCAACAGTATAACCTTTGCTTTCCATATTGAGGGCAAGGCTTCTTCCCATGACTTCCATTCCAATTATCGCTATATTTGCTTTTTTCATTTTTTGCTCTCCTTTTTTGCAAAATTTAAACCCCTGAATACGCGTTGAATCCTCCGTCCACAGGAACCACAACGCCTGTAACAAATTTTGACGCTTTTGACGCAAGCCAAATACAGGTTCCTATTAAATCATCCGGTTCACCAAATTTCCCCATTGGCGTGTGATTAATAATTGTTTGACCTCTTGGAGTAAGATTATTTTTTTCGTCTGTCAGAAGATAACGATTTTGCTGCGTGAGGAAAAAACCAGGTGCTATTGCATTAACCCTTAAAAGTTTATTGTATTCCATTGCAAAATGAACAGCCAGCCATTGCGTAAAATTACTTACTGCTGCTTTTGCTGCAGAATAACCAGGAATCCTTGTAAGGGGTCTGAACGCATTCATGGAAGATATGTTGATGATGGAACCACCGCCGGGATTTTTTACCATTTCCCTTCCAAACACCTGCGATGGAAGTATCGCCCCTCCAAAAAGATTCAGCGCCACAACCTTTTCAAGCGCATCAAGAGGAAGGTCAAAAAAACTTAATTCAGGAGATGTTGTCGCCTCCTTTAAGTTTCCTCCAGCGCAATTTACAAGAATATCAACTTTCTTATATCTTTGTAGAATTTCTTTTGCACATTCCCTAATTTTATCTTTTTTCAGTACATCAATGTAAAACCCTTCTGCATCAAATCCTTTTTCATTTAACTGTTCTGCTGCTTCTTTGAAATTTTTCATATCAGCAATAGCAACAGACGCACCTGCACCAGCCAGTCCCTCACATATACTGAATCCAAGTACCCCGGCACCTCCTGTTACCACAGCATTCATTCCGTCAAGATTGAACAAACTCATACTTTCCTTATTCATGCAGCCTCCTTATTCATACATTAGATAATCAGGATGCGTGTGTCTTTGAAATGGACGTTTTTCACCAGCAAGTACCCAGAAATAATAAAGACGATGTTCTGGAATCACACTCACTGGATGATACCCCTTTGGAATTGTAATTAAATCATTTGGAAGAATCGGAAATGCAACATCCTGTGTTTCATCATAAACACGCATCATACCAAAACCTGTTTTTTCTGGTTCACATTTGAAAAAATATAGTTCTTCATGTTTGCTTTCTTCCGGCGTTTTTTCTTCATCGTGTTTATGTGGAGGAAAACAGGACCAGTGTCCAGTATCATGAATTGTTTCACCCGCTATGATTTTGGAAGCAGGAAAATTCTGGGGCATGATATTAAAAATTGAACGCTGATAATTGGATTTTCCTGCTCTTTGAAGCTTTATTTCGTCAGGCGGAATAAAAACAGGAGAAAAATTTCCACTGGAAGGAGCAGAAACCGCAACCACTTCTGAACCGGTTTCAGCTTTCACAGCATATCTGGTATCAGCAGGAATGTATAAAGAAACTGGTTTATCATCAAAAACCCCGTTCCTTTCCATGCAGAACGAAACATCTCCTATCCTGATGGTAATTTTTCCTGACATGATAACCCACAACCATTCCTCATTTTCAGTATTTTCTTCCAATGCAACTTCTGAAGTTGAGAACAAATAACTGAAGGAGAGAAATTTAAGGTCAGAATTCTCTGGTGAAACAATTTTTTTCTCAAAACCATGCTTTTTTGCAATTGAAAATCTCATTGACATCGCATCTCCTGGATTATCGGGTTATAAGAACAAACTGTTTTGTAAATTATACTGAATTTCTTCAAAAAATCAATTTTCTTTCTATCAGACAGGTTGTGCCAAACACATCAAAAAGAACCCTGTGCCGGAATTTTTCAATGCAGACCTCAATTTCAATCATATCTTTGGTTCTACCAATAATACTCCATGATTCCGGAACATCACCAATAGTATTGGAAAAACGTTTGATAATATATCTTGCCTTCTTGATTTCAGGAGGGGATTTTTCATTATCTTTTAGATAATGACATTCTTCAATATTCAAGCCATTCGGCAGAATCTCATTTAAATTTTTTTTGATAAAGTCAGCCGAAATATCCATATTCACAACATATATATCAACAATCTCATTGATACCAGAAATCCCAACTGCAATAGGTGGGCCAAGGCTCATTTTGACTCTTCGACTGTAACCATGAGAAAATTCCAGGTCTACCTGTAATCTTCTCATTGCCCTTTCAAAGATTTTACCAATGTAATTGACAGATATAAACCTGGCAACATCCTGCCTTTTGTAAATGATTCTCAATACTGGCATTGGTTTTTTATGTAGAGTTCTTCTATATTATGAAACAGCCCGCCATGTACTGTGGGCTTCAAATTTCCGAATTTGTCTTTGACTGCGTACAGAACTGCCTGTGTGGCGGTAAAAATCATTACCTGATTTTCACATATCAATTCCTGCCACCTGTCATAAAGAAGTTTTCTTTTTTTTTCGTCCATCTGCTTTGCCGCGTCCTCAAAAATTCTATCAACTTCTTTTTCCCAGTCATACAAAGACCTTGAAGAACCAAGATTCCATAAATGAAGATGCCCGGTTGTAACCCAAACATTCTTTCCAAAGTGAGGGTCAATGCCACCAGTCAGTCCAATAATAACAGATTCCCAATCTTTTGTTGCATTAATCCTGGTCACAAGAGAATTGAAATCAACAGGAAGAAAATTCACCTTCATACCAAGTTTTTCGAGATCGTTCCTTATCAGGTTTGCCTGCTCAATCCTCTCAGAACTATTACTGTTTGTAATGAGAGAAAAAGAAACCTGATTACCTTTAGAATCATAAAGAAGGCCATCTTTACCTGCTTTAAATCCACCTTCAACAAGATATTTCCTTGCTTCATCAAGATTATAAGGAAATTTTTTTATTCTGGGATTGTAAAATTCCTGGACAGATTCATTTACCGGGCCGTAGAGCGGATATCCCAGACCAGCAAAAATATTGTTGATAATTGTTTGCCTGTCAATCGCACATGAAACAGCCCTTCTAAAATTTATATTTCTGAACCATTCTTTTTTGTATTCAGGAATATTGCTATCAAGATTTTGATTAAAAATAATAAATTGAGAACTCAATGATGGTCCGACATTGTAAAATTTCACCCCGGGAAGATTTGCCCGTTTAAGTAACAAATAATCCTGTGCTCTTAACGAAATCATGTCAAGTTCGCCCTTTTTAAACTTCAACAGAGCCATATTCTGGTCAGGAATTGTAAGAATAATAATTCTATCAATATAGGGCTGTTGGTTGCCGTTTGAATCGTATTTCCAGTACATCTTGTTCTTTTTCAATATTACCCATTCTCCAGGACGAAAATCTTCAAGCATGAAAGGACCTGTTCCCACAATATCCTGCGGTTTTGAATTGAGACCCATGGCAGATGAAAATTTGTTTTCATCAACATCTTTCCTGTATTTATGTTCAGGAAGTATCTCCTGACCCATTAACCTGAGAAATGGTGCAAACCTGTCTGGCAAAATAAACCTCACTGTAAAGTTATCAATCGCCTTCACCTTGATTGACTGATTGTTTATTGTAAAAATATCCCTGCTGCTAGTAGGGATTTCAGGATTGAAAATCAAACGGTTAAATGTAAACTCAACATCCTTTGCGGTAAATTGGACACCATCATTCCAGTAAACATCTTTTCTTAAATGAAATGTCCATATTCTACCGGTTGCATCTATATCCCAGGATTCCGCAAGATTTGGCTTGATTTTTAAGGTAACACCATCAGTTGCAATCAAACCTTCAAAAATAAACCCTGTAACAAAAGTAGTACTGGTTTCTTTTGCAACGACTGGATTAAATGATTTTGGTATTGATGACGCTGAAATTACAATTGACCCGCCAGGTTTTATTTCTATCGCCCTGACAGTGCACGCGAAAACAAAGAAAAACAAAAAACAAAAATCAATTATTCTGTGCCGGCGGCACATTTGTGGAAGGTGTTGTTGGAACCGATTGCACTGGTTCTTCTGATTGAGGAACAGAACCCTTCTGTACTTCACGCTGAATCACAGAACCACCTCTGTACTTAAATGAAACAGTGGTAAGAAGAATACAATTAACCATGAACAAAACAGCAAGTATTGTTGTAATTCTGTTCATAATCGCGGGTGTCTCTGCACCAAATACGGTCTCCATTCCTCCCCCGCCAAAAACATTTGCCATAGAAGAACCCTTGCCACTCTGAAGAAGCACCGCCACTATCAACATGATTGATACAATCAAATGGACAACGATTAAAAATGTCATCATATGAACCTCGCAATTTCAATTCTTCTTGAAAGATATTATTCTCGAAAAAGATTCTATTTTCAAACTTGCTCCACCAACAAGGACACCGTTAATATCTGGCTGAGTCATCAATTCGTCTATGTTTTCGGGTTTCACACTACCGCCATAAAGAACCCGAAGCATTTTAGAAGATCCCCCATAAATTTTCTCAAGCACACTTTTTATAAAGGAGTGAACCTGTTGAGCCTGCTGGGGGGTTGCATTTTTCCCAGTACCTATTGCCCAGACGGGTTCATACGCTATGACAACATTGTTGATAAGAGCGCTGGAGATGTGCTGTAAACCGGTTTTCAACTGACTTTCAACCACAGAAAAAGTTTCACCTTTTTCATTCTGCTGGAGTGTTTCACCAACGCACAAAATCGGCGTCATCCCACACTCAACAACACTTTTTACCTTTTCTGATATAAACTGGTCTGTCTCTTTAAAAATCTGCCTTCTTTCTGAGTGGCCGCATATAACAAAAGATGCTCCAGCATCCTTAATCATGAACGGACTGACCTCACCTGTAAAAGCACCTTCTTTCGCAGGATACACATTTTGCGCTCCAACAAAAATCCCGGAATCTTTAAGTACTTTACTGACTACCATTAATGAAGGAAACGGTACACAAACAAGAACATCCCTGTCATTTTGTTTTGAAATTTTTTTCAACTCCAAAGCAAATAATTCTGCTTCTGAGGGCGTTTTATACATTTTCCAGTTGCCCGCAATAAGTGGTTTTATCAATTTTTCCTCACTTTTTAAGAATATCTATTCCAGGCAACCCCTTTCCTTCAAGAAATTCAAGAGAAGCACCGCCACCTGTACAGATGTGAGAAATTTTATCTGCAACGCCTGCCTTATTGATTGCTGCTATTGAATCACCGCCGCCAACTACAGAAAACGCATTACTTGCTGCAACTGCTTTTGCAATCTCAATAGTCCCTTTTGCAAACGGTTCTATTTCAAAAACACCCATCGGGCCGTTCCAGAATATTGTTTTTGACCTTCTGATACAATCAGCATACTCTTCAACCGCCTGTGGTCCAATGTCCACGCCAGTCCATCCAATAGGAACAGTACCCCTTTCGGTCGTAAAATAGTGAGCGTCTTCTGCGATTTTATCAGCAACAACGTGATCCAGCGGAGTATGAAATTCAAGATGCCGTTTTCTCAATTCCTTATAAATCTCTTTTGCCAGAGGAATTGCGTCTGCTTCAACCTTTGAGTTTCCTGTTTCCCAATTATTCGCCCTGATAAAGGTATAAGCCATAACACCGCCAGTAATAATCGTATCCACCTTATCAAGCAAATTTTTTATCATCCCTATTTTATCAGCAACCTTTGCTCCGCCTATAATCAACAAAAAAGGTCTTTCTGGTTTTTCAAGCAGTTTACTCAACGCGTTCACCTCTTTTTCAATCAGAAAGCCAGATGCCTTATCCTGAAGGAATTTTGTGATACCAACAATTGAAGCATGAGCACGATGGGATGAACCAAAGGCATCGTTTACATAACAATCCGCAAGTTCTGCCAAACTTTTTGAAAAGGACTCATCATTTTCCTCTTCTTCAGGATGAAATCTCAAATTTTCAAGTAGAACAACATCTCCTGATTTTGCGGAATCAACAACTTTTTTTGCTTCTGCTCCCACACAATCCTTAGCAAATTTCACCTGTTTGCCGGTAAGTTCAGAAAGACGCTTTGCCACAGGGTCAAGGCTCATTTCTGCAACTGGTTTTCCTTTTGGTCTTCCAAGATGTGAAGCACAAATCACGACCGCATTCTGACTCAACAAATAATTAATTGTATCCAGTGACGCTCTGATTCTCGTATCATCTGTGATGTTTAAATTTTTGTCAAGAGGGACATTAAAGTCAACCCGAAGAAAAACACGCTTTCCTGAATAATCTTTGTCCTTAACTGTTATCAATTCCATTGTTTCCTCCCGGGAAACTTAACCTTTTTTTGCTACGAGTTTCAAAAGGTCAACAATCCTGCAACTATATCCCCACTCATTGTCATACCATCCAAACACTTTCGCCATATCTCCTTCAATGAGATAGGTCGATAGGGCATCAAAAATACAGGAATGTTCATTCCTGACAAAATCCTTTGAAACAAGTGGTTCATCACAATATTGCAGAATACCCTTCAACGACGTTTCTGACGCTTTTTTGAATGCCTCGTTGATTGCTTTATCGTCAACTTTTTTCTCAAGTTGGGCGACAAAATCAACTATTGACACTGTGGATGTCGGAACCCTTATTGCAATACCATTTAATTTCCCGTTTAATTTTGGAATAACCTTACCAATTGCTTTTGCAGCGCCTGTTGTGGTCGGAATCATTGACAAAGCCGCTGCTCTTGCCCTTCGAAGGTCTTTGTGGGGAAGGTCAAGAATTCTCTGGTCATTTGTGTAGGCATGAATGGTTGTCATTAAACCCCTTACAACGCCGAATGAGTCATCAAGAACCTTTACCATTGGAGCAAGACAGTTTGTAGTACAGGATGCATTTGAAATAATATGATGTTTTGCGGGGTCATACATTGAGTCATTCACTCCAATAACAATCATCACATCTTCACCCTTGGCAGGAGCAGTGATAATAACCTTTTTTGCACCTGCTTCTATATGTGCCTTTGCTTTCTCTGCTTCTGTGAAAAGCCCGGTTGATTCAACAACCATGTCCACCTTCAAATCTTTCCAGGGAAGATTTCTCGGATCTTTCTCAACAAGAACCTTGTATGGTTTCCCGTTAATTACAATTTCTTTTTCCTTTGCTTCAACACTACCCTGAAAAATACCGTAGTTTGAATCATACTTAAAAAGGTGAGCATTCGTTTTTACGTCCGCAATATCATTGAACGCTACTATTTCAAAACCCTCCATTCCTTTTTCAATTGCTGCCCTTAATACCAGTCTTCCAATTCTTCCAAAACCGTTAATCGCAACTCTCATAATTCCTCCTTTCAGGTATTTGTTAGGATGGTAATATTATTCTACACCTTTTACTGGATAGTGTCAAAATCTGACTTACCCACGAGTTCGTTCATAAATTGCTGCAGTTAAACTCCAATGTTTTCACAAAAGTATGTGGTCTTGATTTTGCAGGGTAAGATGTCTGGCAAAACTGCCATTGCGCTAAGCTCGGTATCTTCGACCCATATAGATTAACTTGACTGAAAACAAATTTATTATATTCTTATTCAATGGCAAACCTGAACTATAAAATTACAAAGGAAATATTATGGAAAAGAAAACAGAAAAAATGTTAAACGAATTCAAATCACCAGGTAGTATCTATAGAGGCGCTCCTTTCTGGGCATGGAATGGAAAACTTGAGCCAGAAGAATTGAGACGTCAGATAAGAATTATGTATCAAATGGGACTTGGTGGATTTTTTATGCATTCCCGCGTGGGTCTTGACACATCATATCTTTCAAACGAATGGTTTGAATGCATCAATGCCTGTACTGATGAAGCAGAAAAACTTAAGATGCTTGCCTATCTTTATGATGAAGATAGATGGCCATCAGGTGCTGCAGGAGGCCTTGTCACAAAAAATCCCAGGTACAGAATGCGACATCTTTGCATGAAAATATTTGAAAACATAAAACTGGTCAAATGGTCTAACAATGTCATTGCTGCATTTGCGGTAAATTTTGAAGGACGAAAGATAAAAGATTATAAAAAAATCAAGAAAAATGAAAAGTTATCCCGAAATACGACAATTATTGTCTTTTCTGTTGAAGTACAAAAAAATTCTGACTGGTACAATGGCTATGCTTATCTTGATACAATGAATGAACAAGCAGTAAAAGAATTCATAAAAATTACTCATCAGCGGTATAAAAAATATTCCGGGAAATATTTTGGAAAAGTCATTCCTGGAATTTTTACTGATGAACCAAATTATGGAAGCCATTACTTTCACTACATCTGGCCAGCCCAACCAGAAGCAAATATTGTTATCAGCTGGACAGAAAAATTGCCAGAGGTTTTTAAAAAACGATATGGTTATGATATTCTCAACCATTTGCCTGAAATCTATTACGATGTTGAAAATCAAAAAATATCAAAAGTGAGATACCATTATTTTGATTGTATTACGCACCTTTTTGTCAATGCCTTTGCAAAACAGATTTACGACTGGTGTGAAAAAAACAACATTCTTTTTACTGGACATGTTTTGTCTGAAGAAACGCTCATCTCACAGACGAATGTTGTTGGAAGTGCCCTTAGATTTTATGAGTATATGCAGGCGCCTGGTATGGACCTTCTTACCGAGCATAGAAGGGAATTCAACACTGCAAAACAGGTCAGTTCTGTGGCAAACCAGTTTGGAAGAAAATGGAGATTAACAGAAACATATGGATGCACTGGCTGGGACTTCCCATTTTCAGGACATAAAGCCCTTGGTGACTGGCAGACTGCGCTTGGAATCAACTTAAGATGCCAGCACTTATCATGGTATACAATGCTTGGTGAGGCAAAACGAGATTATCCTGCAAGTATTTTTTATCAATCTCCCTGGTGGCAAATTTATAGCAAGGTAGAAAACTATTTTGCCAGAATCTATGCTATGTTGACAAAGGGAAAAGAAATAAGAGACCTTCTTGTTATTCATCCCATTGAAAGCATGTGGGCAATCTTCAGAATGCCAGAACTTGACAGTGAAAAAAAATTGACTGAAAGAGATAAAGACATTATTGAATATGACAGAATGTTCCAGCAACTGTGTGATGTGTTTCTCTCAAACCACATTGATTTTGATTACGGCGACGAAGAAATTCTCTCTCGATGGGCAAAAGCAACTAAAGAAGATGGTTCTCCGGTATTTAAAGTTAATCAAGCCAGATATAAAGTAATTGTTGTTCCGCCTCTTTATACAATCAGAAGTTCTACATTGAATTTGTTGAAAAAATTCAACCAAGCAGGTGGAACTGTACTGTTTGTGGAAAAAATGCCTGAATATGTCGACGGATTATCCACTGAAGGAAATATTTTTGACGGTTTTGAAAAAGTAAATTCTTTCGAAGAGGCAGTAAAAAAACTTGAAGGCAAGGCAAAAAGGGTATCCATTACTGATGAAAATGGAAAAGAAATAAAGGAAATTCTTTATCTATTAAAGGAAGACAAGGATTCATATTATCTGTTTTTGTGTAATACTTCTATGGAATGGAAAAATCTTGCTGATAGACACACTCTTTCAAGAGATAGAGTCATTGAATTCAACAATGTCACAGTATCAGGAATACCTGACTGGCAGTATCCAGCCATTGAACTTGACCCTGATTCAGGGAAATGCTATGCAGTAGAAACAATAAAAAAGGAAAATGGGTATGCAATAAAAACATCTTTTCCTGCCATTGGAAGCAGACTCTTTATAGTACCGAAAAAACAACTTCATTTAAAAGTTGAAACAAGAGAAAACCTGAAAGAAATTCAAAGAATAAAAATTGAAAAAGATACCTGGGACATCTTACTGTCAGAACCAAATGTGTTTGTGCTTGATAAAGCAACGTATAAGATTGGAGAAACCGCCTGGCAGGAGAAAAAGGAAATTCTTAAGCTCGACAGAGAATTGAGAAAACAACTTGGTATTCCTCTGCGAGGCGGACAAATGGTTCAACCGTGGGCAAGAGAAAAAAATAAAAAACTTAAAACTACTCCTGTTACACTAAAGTATGTATTTTCAATTGAAAAAATTCCATCAGGTAGAATGTGCCTCGCCATTGAAAAACCATCACTTTACAACATTGATATTAACGGTTATTCATTATCTGCTGACATGAAATCAGGGTGGTGGGTTGATAAATCTCTTGAATTATTAGAATTTGATCCATGTATCCTTAAAAAAGGAGAAAACGAAATATTAATTGAAACCGGGTATAACGCAGAACATCCTGGATTTGAGATTATTTATTTACTTGGAAATTTTGGAGTAAAAATGGTTGATGGTACCCCGGTAATTACAGAAAAAGTGGAGAAACTTTCTATTGGAGATTGGACACAGCAGGGATTACTCTTTTATTCAGGCAATGTAACATATCTTCACGACATTCATGTGAACATTGAGCAAAATCAAAAAATTTTTGTAAACATTCCTGAATACTATGGCGCAGCAGTACGGATTCTTGTTGATGGAAAACAGGCAGGAATCATCGCCTGGCCACCAAACACCATTGATATTACAGAATTTGTCGCAGATGGGCAAGATCATACTCTCGGGATAGAAATTCTGGGACACAGAAAAAATTCTCATGGTCCTTTGCATTTCTATCAGAAATATCCTTTGTGGACAGGCCCATATCAGTTTATTGCAGAAGGAAATG